>Ga0315286_10000408_pt1 | contig 35661 bp, 36 predicted proteins | sample YL17G10_0_MG_FD_205038 | JGI IMG/M metagenome (GOLD analysis project Ga0315286, IMG submission 205038) | Sediment microbial communities from Yellowstone Lake, YNP, Wyoming, USA - YL17G10_0 | ecosystem: Environmental > Aquatic > Freshwater > Lake > Sediment | place: USA: Wyoming | collected...
TACGAAAAATGGTTTCAAATCATAACATTCGTTATACTGGTGAGGATTGAAATGCCGAACGCAATCCTGACAATAGCATATACTCCCAGTCTATTGACGATCCATCTGATGAAGAGAAAGGCTTGGAATATGGACGTGATTTGATCTTATGGCGGGCCCGCGGGGATTTGAACCCCGGTCTTTGGCTTCGAAGGCCAAAAGGATAATCCAGACTACCCTACGAGCCCCTTGTTCGCTGGCGGTATGATGACTTCTCATCATAAGACTTTGTCCTATTTTCCGATGTGGGAGGAGCTAAGGGAAATCAGAATGTTTAATGAGCTTTCAGTTTATTCAGCCGATTATGGAACGGGTAACGATGGGACATGGGGCCGGCGGAGAGATGATGCACGAGCTCATCAGCAAGCACATCATCCCGTTCCTGCCGAAGGTGGACATTGAGGTCTCATTGCATTCATTCGACGATTCAGCGGTCGTCGATGGGATCGTCTTCACCACCGATGGACATACAGTCAAGCCCCTCTTCTTTCCAGGTGGGGATATCGGGTCATTGAGCGTATGCGGCACGATCAATGACATCGCGGTGATGGGCGCCCGACCGCTAGCGATTTCCTGTGCAATGATACTGGAAGAGGGCTTGGAGTTCGATGTCCTCGAGAGGGTTTCAGCCAGCATCGGCGATACCTCGAAGAAGGCGGGCGTTCCCGTCGTCACCGGCGACACCAAGGTCATGGAGCAGGGCAAGATCGAGCGCATGGTCATCGCGACATCAGCGATCGGCAGAAGGTCGAATTACCTTGACCATGACCTCGAAGTCGCCTCGCAATATAGGAAAGTCGATTCTCGCTGGTTGACCGATGACAATCTGCGCGAAGGAGATGCGATCATCGCAACTGGTACCCTGGGTGACCATGGCATCGCTTTGCTCTCGTTCAGAGAGGGCTATGGGTTCGATTCGGTCGTCAAGAGCGATATTGCGCCACTCAACGGACTCGTCGAGGACGTTCTACAGGTCGGGGGAGCGGTAAGCATGAAGGACCCCACCCGAGGGGGCTTAGCCAACGCCGTTAACGAATGGGCGTCGAAGTCAAAGGTCGGCATCGAGGTCGTGGAGAGCTCCATACCGATCAACGACGCGGTCCGGAACGCCTGCGAGATGCTGGGGCTCGACCCCCTGACGATTGGCAATGAGGGCAAGATGATCGTCGGAGTGGTCAAGGAGAGAGAGGAAGAGGTCCTAAGGGCGATCCGTGCCCATCCTTACGGGCGCAACGCGGCGATCATCGGACACGCCACATCGAAATATCGCGGCGTTGTGCTGATCACGGAGGTGGGAGGCAAGAGGATCCTCGAGCCCCCGGTCGGAGACCCGGTACCTCGCATCTGCTGATCAAGCCACGACGCTCTCGATGTAGAAGCAGATGATGAACGCCCCCACGCCGACCAGTCCCATTCTCATCGCCTGGACCCAGGGATTGCGCTTGCCAGCCCTACCCATGAAATAACCGGTCAGGAAGAGCAAAGATATCGCAAGACCGACCGCCGTCCATGCTGCCGTATTGATATCTATCGCCGAGAAGAGCAGGAATGGTGCAAGAATCACCGTTCCGGTGATTATCGGGGCCATAAAATTGACCAAAGCTATCAGATAAATGCTCGATCTAGAGGAGCGGCCGATGTGGGTCTCCTCCATCGATCGCAGCATGGCCTTCTCTATTTCATCCATGCGACGGCCTTGTTCGAGGTTCTCCGCCTCGAACACGCTGACGCCCGTGGAAATGCCCAAGGCCACCGCGCTGGCCAATATGGTGGCGATCACGACCCTCAAGTTCGGGTCCTCATTGAACGCTCCGGCGATGATGATGCCCAGCATCACAAAGGTGGAGTCGAACATGGTATTGACGAAGTATCGCCTTATGGCTGGAAGCGTCTCTGGCATACTAAGAGCTGCCTCAATGCGCCCTCTGATCTCCTTTCCTGCCATTTGTCCACCCAACCATCGATAAGTGAGTTGGAAACAATCGAGCGAGTATTCTATCGTTTCGGTCTCGCCCCAGTTACATTGCTTTTTCAGTTGGGGTTGTGATCGCGCGACCCTTTTTCTATATCACTTTTACTATCAATTCCCGTTCATAACTTAATAAGCGCATTCTATTAAATGCATTTTGGAATTAATCCAGCATATTAAAAAACCCTGCATAATTTATAAATAGTCAGCGACTGAATATTTGGCAACACGGTTATGGCCGTCCAACCCGGGTTATTATGGTTTTAACCCTAATGTGGCGGAATTGAAACAGGAGGGGTAAAATGCTTAGAGATGCAAGTAAAGTGATTAGCATAATGATCGCTTTGACTTTTGTAATTGGAGCGTTCGCAGTGATCTTGGCTACGGCTGGGGCCAGCAATGCGCCAATTGCAAAGCAAAACGCGACGGTGGCGGACGATATCATCATCGATATCGATCCGCTCTTGGAAAAGCAGACGATTGACCTGAACACCTTGATTGAGCCCGGTGTGGGCGGCCTCATGGCTTCAGCGCTTGGTAATATTTACGACATCAATGATAGCGCTAGGTTCCTTACCACATCTTATGGAAAGGCGTACTATGTGACTGGTTCAGGCTACATGTGGTTCACCAAGAAAGCGGAAACGAACCATTCTGAGGTGTGGGTCCAGAATGACACCACTTACTTCGCTGGTGATCCGAGGAACGACAATCCGAACGAGTATACCGTGACGGATGAGCAAGCGAGGTACATAGCAGATCAATTCGAGAACAACATTTTTGAGAATGTTACAGATCTGATCGGATCTCCTCCACCTATCGATGGAGAGAACTCGTGGTTCAAGGACATGGGACGACCATACTTTGGAACCAACGTCACTGGAAGGGTGATGATAATGATCTTCAACGTCGTGGATGATCAGTTCTTCGACGAATCATACCCATACAGGATAGCTGGTTTCCATTGGGGACTCTTGGACTCATATTATGATCGCAACATCTTCGTCCTCGACACGAAGCAATGGATCAACGGAACGGGACCTCAGCCCGATACTCCTGGGCACGCAGCGTTCTTGTATGAAGCTGTGGTAGCTCATGAATATACTCACCTGGTGATAGGTTACCATCACCCGGGAGAGGACACTTGGCTGAACGAAGGCATGGCGATGTTCGCTGAATGGCTATGCGGATACGGGATCGATTACTCGTACATAGATTGGTTCGTAGCCACACCGGATGTCTCCCTGACATCTTGGACCGATCAAGATCCGTACAACAGTCTAGCTCACTACGGTGCATCGATGCTCTTCACCCATTATATTTATGACCACTTCGGGATGGATACGCTTGAGAATCTCATCGTTGACAACCCGTATAATGGAACAGGAGGCGTGGATTACGCTTTGGCGGCGCAAGGGTATGATGGATGGAACTTCGACAAAGTGTTTCGCGCTTGGAGAATGGCGAACCTGATCCATTCAGACAGCCCCGGAGCTGGCTGGTATAACTATGACAACATAGACCTTGGCGATGTTGACGGTGTGCGTGTCTATAGTTACGACCCGTCCGCTTATCCGTACGTAGATTCGGCTGCCCTGTTCTTCGGCAACACGTGGACCGCACCGGACAGGAACGATGTCATTTACGACACCGGCCAGTCTTTGATCGGGCCTTATGGAACCGACTACATAGCCGTGCGTTCTGGAATAACGGCACCGGGGATTGCCCCTAATTGGGCTGCTTTCCTCAACCCCTTCGACCTGAAGATGCAATTCGACGGCCAGGACGCGATGGTATTTATCTCCCCATGGGAGATCGTTCCGGGCCCGGAAGCACATCCATCCAATGTATGGTGGAGCGGTGTCGATGATATGGCGGACAAGAACATCGGAGGCGTCTTCGACCTGAGCGGAATGGAAACGGCGACGCTGTCTTTCGACACGTTCTGGGACACTGAGCCTGGTTGGGACTTCGGATTCGTTCAGGTATCGACCGATTCTGGAGCGACCTGGACCTCTCTTAGCAACGATTACACCACCAGCGACCACGACCCAGACGCAATGGCGAGCATCGTTACCAACCTTCCAGGCCTTACTGGTGCCAGCGATGGATGGGTCAACATGGAGTTCAACCTAACTGACTATGCTGGACAAGTAGTCTGGATACAGTTCAGGTACATGACCGACCCGAACACACACGGAGAGGGCTGGTACATCGACAACGTCGCTTTGAACGGAGTAATCTACGATGATGCAGACGATGTCATTCAGCTGGCCAACATTCCGACATATGCGGACATCAACTTCCTGGTTACGCTTTACTTCCCAGGATGCTGGGGAACGGACGGGATAAGGTACCTACCAGTGGTAATGAACGTCAACCCGGATCAGATGGACGAATCCTTCCTGCGTGAGATCGGCGGCATGGCGCACTATCAGGAAATGATCATCCTCGTAAGCCCAACTAATGGGCCATGCGATTATGGATTCGGGATGATCAACGGCGTCGGTCCAGAAATCGGATAAACCTCTTCCAATCCATTTTCTTTATTTTTTATTTTTTGATTTCCAGTGAATGCCATCGAGCAGCTGGATCAACTGATCCAAAATGACTTTGATCCCAATCCAACGTAGGCTAGGTTTTAATAGGCTGGATTCATTCCGAATCCTCGGGCTCATGGTCTAGTGGTTATGTGGTGACCTGGCAACCCCTGGTCGCCTAGCAAACAACGCCCTTACACGGCGTAGGTCGCCGGTTCGAATCCGGCTGAGCCCACCATTCCTCTAATCCAGACAATTATTTATTGAATTCAATTCAAACTCTTTTTGTGTTCATAGCTGGCTCGTCAAGGAACATGTCATTGTATGCTTCATTGACGTGCGCGAACGCAGAGTCGGCTCGGGTGCGGCAATAGTACCGCTCCGTAGTTTGCGTCGATGCATGCCTCATCGAACGCGATACCTGATCTATCGGTACGCCCTGGTCCAGAGCGAGCTGTCCGCCGGTCGGCCGGTAATCCTTCCATTTGAACGGGATTCCGGCTTGCTCCATCACTTCGTTCTTCAATCGGCCGAATGCTTGCTGGGTGTAGTGATTCACGCCTTTACAGGAAATCGCCGGGATCAATGGCTCAGCGTTCTTGATGCCCTTGGACCTCAGCATCTCATCCCTGACCCGGAGATAGTCCAGGACGAACTGCTTCAGGACGTCCGGGATAGGCAGACGACGAACTTCGCCGTAGATGCCTTTGCCCTTTGGATTGGCAATCAGGAAGGTCCACTTCCTAGCGTCCAAGTCCCTTACGGACGCCTTCTGCAATTCTCCTGGCCTAAGGCGGAGGAAGGTAAGCATGGCGCTTGCGAAGCGGCACACCTCGCCCTTCCACCCTCCGACCTCTTTGCAAGCCTTTAGGATTGTTTTCAGGTCTTCCCGGTCCAGGGAGAACGGCTCCTGATGATCGTTCCCTATGCGAATCCGACCGTCCTTGAGCATCTCCTCAACCCGGCGGTTCTTGCACTCCAAGCACACGTCCTTCAACAGTTGCATCTGCTTCCTGAGCGTCGAGCACTTGGGCGCTCTTCCTTTGGTCCTTCTGTTCTTCAGCGCCAGGAAGATATCGATGATGTCCTCCTCAGTGAAAGAGGTCGGGTTCGGAGTGCTTATCTTTCCCGTATCGTTGAGCTGATGCACAACCTTAGAAAGATAGTGCAGCTTGCGCTCCCTTTCCTCGATCGTGCTTTCACCCAGCCTGGCGCGGGCGTTCTTCAGGTATCGTCGATAGGCACACACGAAGGGATATCGACCCATTGTCGTTCCTCTCCTGTGGCTATCCGCTAAGTTCCTATTTCGGTCTCTAGGGGCTTTTCTCTTTCGACCGCAACAGGCTCTTGCGGAGGCAAGTTGTTCGCCTTCCGGTGATATCCTTGCCTCGAAACAGGAAGGCGATTGCCGCTTTGTCAAGTTATCGGCGAACGAAGGATTTGCACCATCCTTCCGTCCTGTCCTTCTGGCTTCGCCTGGCATTCTCCTCCTATAATAAAAAATAGCAACCAATGACAACCTGGACGTGTTCAATTAGCTCAATGGAGGTGTCAGCCATCCTGCGAGCACTGGGATTGCCGTTCGGAAGCCAGGAGATCCCTGGAAATATCCTAATTACAAATCCGTTATTCACGTTACAAAAACAACTAGGTCTAGAAATGCGATTGGTCTCAAAATGAAGACGAAAAATGACCGGATTGTTTATAAAGTCAGGTCAGAGCAAGGCTCGGAATACGAGTCAGTTCGAGATGAGATATTACGCATCAGCGGAGCGTTCAGCACTTTGGAACAGCTGAAGCTCCAGGATGTAAAGTGGTTAAGTACAAAGGGCCTAGATGCCACTGGCAGGCTGGTAATCCTTTCGCAGATCTTGCTTCCCCAGCTTTGTTCCATCATCGAAAGAGGACTGACGCTGGAAGAGATCGGATTTCTTGTCGGCTTGGATCAGAATGGATTGAAGAGCGTGCTTAAGAAACCGGCAATCAAGAGGGCTGTGATCATCATGCCTGGAAAGGTCGAAAAGACGCAGTTTGTGAAGATTATGGTGCCGCTCAAAACGACTAAGCAGAATGCCGATGGAGAGATCATAGAGAAGCCGGTGAAGGAGCCGTTATTGGCACCTAAGCGGCTTGTCGATGAGATCCGACGAACTGGATACATCACAAAAGAAGGCCGCTTACTTCGGCGTGGTTACATTTCCCCGGTATCAGGTCCGCTGCCAACCGTTTACGTGTTCCAGAACAGCAGAGAAGTGGCCGAGGAGGCGATGGGAGAGGGCTGGAAGGCAAAAACGGAAGAAAGAATGGCCGATGACCAGGAGGTAATCAAGGCCAAGCTCGAGATCGCCATCGCAGTACTAGAACTGCTAAAGCCTCTTTTCAGCAGCGAGTACGCACCGATCATCGTTGATCAGCTGGCACAATTCTTTTTTGCGACATACGATAACGCCGTACATTACGCCTGGAGGTATCGTGCCCTGAACGACAAGGATACCTTTGACGAGATCGAATTCCTTGTCAGACCGCTCCTATGTGCCGCCGACAGTCTCGGGAAAAGTGATTGGATAAAGAATCAAGAGTCCAGGGAGCAGGTTGTCGAGGCTATTGACAAAGTGATATCGGAGTTCAAGGCGGTGATAGATGGGCGGGCATTGTTATTACCTGAGGCCGTGTCCGAACTATCGAGGGGATGAGCATGAACCGAAACCTGGGAAGGTCCGGTTATGAATTGATTGGCAATTCGACCACAGCTGATTATGCTGAACTATGAACATATGTGAGATGACTATTATCAGCGATATCCAGTTTATCGATCCGGACAATGCTCGTGATTAATATACGCTTTATTGATTGTCCTGATAAGTATCGCTTTCTGGCTAGGATCGTTTAAATTCCAAAACAGCGTCCTGCCGCACCTTTGACAGTTTCCAAGCTGTACATATCTCAACGTCTCAATTCTCGCCGCCTCTTCGATTCCACGCTTCAGTGCTGCATTTACTATCTTCTCATTTGCCTTTTCCTTCTCGATCATCCCCGCTCCCGTCAAGACCATCGTGCGGAAGGAAGTCCCGCTCTTCCGCAACTTATCGAGGCGCTCGTACTCCTCGAGCGAGACGCGGAAGGATACGGTCGGCTTCTTGGCATCGTATCGGGTCTTCGCATTGTCCTTGTTTGCCTTCTTAGTAGCCATAAAAGCACCCGATTGCGATATCGTTTCCGACATAGATTACTATTCGTTTACGAGTATCGTTTACGATGGGGTAAATGGAGGGGATAAAGTAGGCAACATATACGCGCCCTTATGAGGGGCCTATATCGAGAGGTCTAAACTATTGATATTAACTGCGATCGATCTAGTGTTATTGCAAATTTCAATTTCGCTTCAAGAGTCCGTACTCAATTATGCAACGCAACCGGTTCGATGCGTATCCTTCTTTGAATGCGTATCCTTCTCTGAACAATTTGATGAATAATTGTTACCTAATCCTTGGACGTTTTCGCATCGTCTTGATTTATATTAGAATCAACTGTCGTGGTTGCAAAATAGAAGAATGAATATATTTCTTCACCTACCAGAAGGATGAATCTGGCTATGTCCATTATGGACAATTACTATAGTGGGCCCGGACAGACCCACCATCAACCGAGTGGAAAATCGTTTTGCGCATAGCCCTCCCTGTTCAGGGAGGATTCGTTGATCCAAGATATTACTGAGAACCGGGTTCGGCTCTCATTAGCGGCAAATATTTATTAAAGCATTTCACTGTAGTACTTCAGTGAATAACTTGTGTAATAATGAGTCTGCGTCTAATGAAATCAAGACGAAGATACAGACCCTCAGGGGGCTGGCTAAAGCTTTGCACTGCCCAACTAGGTGGGAGATTGTTGAGATAATCGGGAACAAGGAGATGCGAACTGAGGAGATAATGGAAAGGCTCAGGAAGAACGGGGTCGAGCTGACCCGCCCCGGCCTCTACTACCATCTTTCGGAGCTGAGGGATGCCGGTGTGATAGAAGTGGCGGACTATTCAGAGTCAGGAAGAGGAGCTCCTGAGAAGATCTGGAGGCTGGCCATGAAGAAGATCGAGATCAGCCTGGTCTAGGTGATGAGATGGATGCAATCCTGGTGGACGGTCTTTCAAAGAAGTTCGGCGACACCATAGCTGTTGATAATGTTTCATTCGCTGTCAAGGAAGGCGAGATATTTGGTTATCTAGGGCCCAACGGGGCGGGGAAGACCACCACGATCAGGATGCTGACGACTCTGGTACCCCCGACGTCCGGCAGTGCGAGCATATTCGGCTATGACATCGCGGACCAGGCCTACGAGGCCAAGCGGCAGTTCGGAGTGGTGCCGGAAACCTCCAACTCCTACGATGACTTCTCGGTGTGGCAGAACCTGATGCTGTCTGGCCAACTGTACTCCATACCTAAGGCAGAAAGAGTCTCCAGGGGCGAAGAGCTTCTGTCGGTGCTCGGCCTTGAGGATCATAGGGACAAGCGGTCCAAGCACCTGTCGAAGGGGTTGAGGCGTCGTCTAGTGCTGGGCATGGCGCTGATAACCTCCCCTCGCCTCCTGTTCCTCGACGAACCGACCTCCGGGCTGGACGTGGAGTCGGTCAAGCTCTTTCGGGAAATGATGTCAGACCTGGTCAAGAAGGGAGCGACCATATTCCTGACGACTCATAACATCGAGGAAGCCAGTGTGCTGTGCGACCGCGTGGCCATCATAGTCAAGGGGAGGATCGTCGCCTTGGACTCCCCGGAGAGGCTGAAGATGACTATCGCTGCCTCCCGCTCGATAACGATTTCCGCGGATGAAACCCCAACCAACATCGAATTCATGCTCTCGTCCATTGCCACGGTAACCGCGGTTATTAAGGAGGGTGACAAATGGAGGATGTTCACCCCAGACCCTCCTGGGGTGCTGCTTGAGCTGAACATGATGATTAACAAGTACGGGATCAAGCCGACCTCTATCAATACGTACGGTCCGAGCCTGGAGGACGTCTTCCTGAGCATGGTCCGAAATGAAAGGAGGTCCTGAGCATGGCGATGGGCATGGAGAAAACGGTAAGGCTAGCTAACACCGCTTGGGTGGTGGCTAGCAAGGACATGCGTCTGTACTATCTCCGCCCCGGTACCTTGATGTTCGGGGTGCTCTTCCCCCTATTCCTCTTCTTTTCCTTCGCCGTCGGGAGGGATCTACCGGTGGAGATCATGATCCCCGCCTTGGTAGCGATCTCCCTATTCTTCGGGTCATCATCGACAGGTCCCATGGCCATACCGACGGAGCGGAAGACTAAAACATATGAGCGGTTACTGGTATCCCCTACTCCGCCGATGGGAATACTGCTAGGGCAGACGCTAGGCGGATTCGTCTTCGGACTCATCTTCTCCACGGTACCGATACTCCTGAGCCTGTTCTGGTTCAATCTGGCGGTGAATAGTGTGATCGGACTGGTCATTGCAATGGCACTCTCCTCCTTTGCCTTTTCATCCCTGGGCATTATGTTCGCCGCCCTGCCGACCGACAATCCCGGGGACGTCATGATGATCCTCAACTTCGTCCGCTTGCCGCTGCTGTTCGTCAGTGGGCTCTTCATCCCCCTGGCTTCACTAGGGTCGGGCGGGGTGCTGCTGGCGGCATTCTCTCCTCTGACCTACGCCAACGACCTGCTCCGCTGGTCCATGGGCGGTGGGAACTACTTCGATCCGCTGCTGGACCTGATCGGCCTGCTGATTTTTTCAATCATTTTCCTCGGGGTCGGGGCGACGCTCCACGAGAGAATAAGGAGGAAAGATCTTTTGGCCAGGAAGCGAGGACAGAAGGGAGGATGAGGAATGGAACCTATGGAGATCACAGTCGAGAGGCCAACGCCGGGGGTCACCTTGGAGAGGCTCTACCAAGGTGCGGTATTCAACGTGGTACGGGTGACGATTGCCGCCGGGATCAGCATACCACCGCATCCTGAGGATTACATGGTGCTATTCTATGTAATATAGGGTAGCGGAAGGATCACGTCAAATGAGGATGTGAAAGAGGTCAGGGCGGGGGACAATGTACTCGTAGGACATGGTGCAGTCAGGGGAGTAGAAGCTCATAAGAATATGATATTGCTTGGTATTCAAGAACCTCACTAATCGGTTTAGGTTAGGCAGTATTGCCAAATGATATGGAGAGGTTGAACTATCTAGCTCAAGGGTTGACCCCTATTTCTGTCCCCGCAGATACTGAACAAATCCCGATTCAATCCACTTGTCATAATATTGGCCAAAAAGGGGAGAACCGCTCGCCGCAATCACGATTGTGTGGGCGAGAGTCCATGGAAATTGGTTTATGAAGCTGGACCTAGATCTTTGCGCAGGTTTGAATTCCGAATTCCACTATCTGGCTTGAGTGATACCCAGTTCCGGCTGAGCTCGCTCGTGCACATCCTCGGAAGTAATCCGATCGTTCCAATGTACTGTAGTCCTGATCGATCCACCCATGTCCAGTCGCGAACTAGCTAAGAGAATTCTAGCTTGATTGTGTTGACTGCGTCATCGAGGATGTTCCAGTTCCATTGATCCTTTTCTCGCCTTCGCCTTAGAGGTATTGTTAATGCTTTGCCCGTATCAATAAGATTGGTTGCAGTTGCGGCATCTGCGTTTAGTATAATAATTCCCGATGTGCGAGCGCTTTGGGGTCTGGGAGCAATCGGAATATGGAGATTGGGACGATTGAGCACGCAGTAAGTTCGTCGCGGATGTGGTGTCGCTGGTGACCTATTCTGACTAACGTCGAGGAGCAGTATGCTTTGTGCGAGACCTTCGTCTGAGTGGTAGCAGATGAAACAGGTACCATACGTTCAACCTGAGGCTGAGGTAAAAAAGCCCGTTGCTTCAGTCGTTAGAGGATGTCATCTAATGCGCTTGTACAACACCATCGAAAGAGCCACCGCCGTGACCACTGCGGCCAGAATTGTCCAGAACATCACGCCGAACAGGTCGTTGATGTAATACAGCGCAATACTTGATGCGATAAAACCTGCCTCCAAAGCGCTTAATAGAACGGTCAGCAGGAACGTCAGCACATTATTGCTGCGCTGGTATAGCATTGTGATGTCAAAAGTGATTGCGTCGAGCCTGTCGACAACCGATTCGTAGATGTCGTTTATTCCAAGCATCTTTTCCCCATATTCCCTCAATGGAGCACTGAACTGGTTTGCTCTTGCAATGACACCATAGTATTCCTCGAGCCCATTCAGAATATTCTCTTTCAACCCGACGAGGTCGCTGACCGAGCCAAACGCATTGATCGCTAAAAGATCATAATAATCTCTAAGGACTTCTCGTTCCAACAAAAGGAGTTCCACCGTAAGGAAGAATGGAATTGCGGATCTCGCCCGAACATCTTGCAACAGCTCGTTTGCAACAGAGCCACCCTCAATTTCCTTAATATGGACTGCGAGAGAAATCGACATGTACGAAGCTCCGCCCTTCCGGAGACAAAAATCCCTCTCCAATTCGTCGCTGACGAAATCATCCTTGAAGGGCATCGGAGAAACATCCAGGTACATGAGACGTACGATGTCTGCTCCGTGAGATCTAAGAAATGACTCAATGTTTTCGTTTGCCGTAACAATGGTTATGAAACAATACGGGTCATACGCGCCTGACAGGAATCGAAGCCCTTTTCTGATTGACCCAGTAATTCCTTCCATTGAGTCCGATCTTAACCACTTTATCCATAAATCCGCATTGTACTCCTGTTTCGGAGCTTCCATCCATGCCTCCAAGATCGCGGCCCCCGTCTTGTGAAGAACAAGATAAACATCCGCATGAGTGGGTTGAAGATCCGAATATTCTGTGGCCGCGAGTTCCATCCTTCCAATCACAATTCTGCTAGTTCGCTCAGCCTTGTGGAATTCTTCTCCAAACAATCGCAATTCGACCTCTTCCAAAGCCTTGAGCCGTTCTCTCGCTTGTTCTTCTGGCAACGGTTTGGTCTCTTCCCGAATCTCGCTAATGTCGCCCTGACCTACAGGACCGGGGACGGCGAACAAGATGACGAATCCAGGGAGAACTTTATCGCCATCGTTCGCTTCATCTGTTTTCATTTTGTGCTACGTGAGTTCTATTGTCTTTCGTTCTTATACAACTTTGCTGATTAGGGGGGACAAATTTGTATCTGGAACAGTTATTTCTCGGCGGTAATAAAGCAGTTTGGATCAAAACGTGGCAACTGACTGGTTCAGAGCTTATGGTGCATATCGAATTCATGGGAATGTCCCATTCTGTAGATATCGTTCCTCCTTCAAGCCATGAGGCTGTGGCTCTCCTGCATAATTCGCTGGGGCGCATAACGCCATCTCAATTGATTTTGGAACAGAAAGGCAACCATCATGGTTGAGAGTAGTCTCGAGTTGGCTCTTGAATAAGACATAAATAGGCAAAACCTCATTGACAATTTCAAATATGCTTGAAATAGAATGAGGCAAACTGATGAACGATCAGAAGAATGGAAAAGTGGTCGAAACGATTGCTGTTAGAATAGAAGGAATTGAAGGTTCCAAAGAGTCTGACATGATTGAGAGGAAATTGAGGTCTCTAGCAGGGGTCGAAGATCTTAATATTGACTCAGACTCCAGGAGGGTCCTGGTCACTTACGATCCATCGCAGACATCCGCACAGGACGTCATCCGGTCCGTGTCAGAGACCGGGATGAGTTGCTCGCTGGTAAAGGAGCGCAAGTTTCGAAGTACTTGGTGGAGAGACAGACAGCAACTCGCGCTCTATAGCAGTGGAATGATAACTCTGGTAACATTCTTCTTGATGTTCTTAGGCGTCGAAACAACCATCACAAACGCCTTCTTCGGAATAGCGGTGCTGGTGGGCGTCTACTATCCCGCTCGGAAGGCGATAATCGCGCTCATGAATCTCGTGGCCACGATACACCTGCTCATGCTCATCGGTGCCACTGGCGCCGTATTATTGGGGATGTGGTATGAGGCGGCGATATTGATATTCGTTTATTCGCTTGGTGATGTTCTCGAATCCTACGCTGTGGACAAGGCTCGGGGAGCGATCAGATCCCTAACAGAGCTGGTTCCGAAGAAAGCATTGGTGCGAAAGGATGGCAAGGAAGTCACGATGTCGACCGAGGAAATAGCTGTCGATGACACCGTCATCGTAAGGCCGGGCGAGAGGATACCCGTGGACGGTGTGGTCTCCCAAGGCCTCTCTTACGTCGATCAGGCGGCGGTTACCGGGGAATCGATTCCCGTTCATAAGAAGGTCGGGGACGAAGTCTTTGCCGGGACAATCAACCAGAACGGTTCGGTGGAGGTGCAAGTAAATAAACTGGCATCCGAAACGATGCTCTCGAAGATCATATGCTCGGTCGAGGAGGCTCAAGCCAACAGGACCTCCTATCAAAGGTTCTCCGACAATTTTGCACAATATTACACGCCAGCCATGTTCGTGCTGGGCATATTGGTCGCCACGGTGCCACCCTTGTTCTTCGGCGCGGATTGGCATACCTTTATCCTTCGTGGACTGGTCGTGTTCGTGGTATCATGCTCATGCGGTCTGGCCCTCTCCGTTCCCGTTGCGGTCGTGGCGGCGATGGCCAATGCCGCCCGTAATGGAACGGTCTACAAGGGAGGAGCGTACCTCGAGGCCGTCGATAAGGTGAAGGCGATCGCCTTCGATAAGACTGGTACCTTGACGATCGGCAGGCCCGAGGTCACCGATGTCAGGGTCTACAACGGTATCGCGGACAAGGACCTGCTGGACATAACAGGAAGCATCGAATCGAGGTCTGGACATCCCCTCGCAGCTGCCATCGTAAGAAAAGCTAAGGAAAGCGATGCTTACTCCGGGCTGGTCGCCGAAGACTTCAAGGAGGTCTCGGGGTCGGGGGTCTCGGCCAAGGTGGGCGGTAAGAGGTATGCAATTGGAAACCCACGATCCCAGAAAGAATGCGTCATCAATATGGCCCAATGCCAACAGACTGTAGAGGAACTTGAGAACATGGGCAAGACCGTCGTCTTGGTCAGTTCGGAGGGACTTCTGCTTGGCCTCATAGCCATTGCCGATAATGTGAGACCTGGAGCGAAAGAGGCGATCCAGAGGCTTAAGCTTGCCGGGATCAGAACAGTCATGTTGACTGGTGACAATGAACGCAGTGCGAAGGCTATCGCTTTCCAGGTCGGGGTGGACGAGTATTATGGCCAGCTTCTTCCAATCGATAAGGTTGAGGTGGTCAAGCAACTCAAGGAGAAATATGGTTCAGTAGCGATGGTTGGAGATGGCATCAATGATGCTCCGGCGATGGCCGCCTCCGATGTGGGCATCGCGATGGGTGCGGCGGGAACGGACATAGCCATCGAGGCCGGGGATGTGGTCCTCATGTCGGACGACCTCTCCAAGCTCGGTTACCTTCGTGAGCTCAGCAGTCATGCGATAACCACAATCCGACAGAATATCTGGTTCTCCCTGATCAATATCGCGTTCATGGTCGGAGCGGCGCTAATTGGCTGGTTGGGGTTGGTAAGCGGGTTGTTGTTGAACGAAGCGAGCGCGGTCCTCGTAATTCTCAACGCCTTAAGATTGCTGAAGTGGAGGAGCGGGGCAGAAAAGAAGGAGTCGGTCGTCGCCGAAAACAGGAATATTGCAGTGAAATTCGGTGAGGCTGATGAGAATCTTGCTAGAGAATGAAAGAATAAGCATCTAAGTTGAAGTCCGAAACGAAAAAGAAAGGAAGTGATGGAAAAATGGAGAACGATAAAGGGTCTGTTGAAGGGTTGGAGACAGTGAGTTTCAAAATCTCCGGCATTTGCTCCTGCGAGAGCAAGATCATCGAGAAGAAGATGAAAAATCTTGAGGGGGTCAAAAGCTATAGCCTGAATTTTGTTACCAACCAATTGAAAGTCACGTTCGATAGATCCTTAGTAACCATCGAGGCGATCCAGAAGGCGGTCTCAAAGGCGGGGGCGAAGGCTGTCTTATTAAAAAGCGATCAGATCCTCTAATTCATTTCTCGCATTATTTCTGACGCGACTTGGCCTTAATCCGGCAGCTGGTCAAAGCGTCCCTTCCCTTTTCCGTTATCGAATAGACCTTCCAATTCTTCTTTGGATAGGACGCCACCAAGCCAGCAGCCTCGAGTTCGGCCAGGTGATAGGAGAGCCGAGAATTGGAGATCTTCATGAACTCCACAAGGACGCACGGGCATAGGTCGCAGTGGTTAAAAGCCCACAATACTCTGAGACGGGTCTCGTCGGATAGCGCCTGGTGAAACCTTAGCTGAGATACGATGTCCTCGTCCGATGGCATCGCCGAGGACAGTCTCTTCAAGCCACCTATCTCTGAGATCGCCTCTGACACCTCGATAGGAAGATTAGAAGATTCGTTCTTGGAACGTTCGATGCCACTTTTCTTAGTCATCGTTAATCGTTATGTTCGTAAGACAATTTAAACGCAACATCAGAACAAGGGGCATCAATCACCCAACAACTGGATGCCGACGGAATTCTGCGCGGAGTTGAAGGAATTGTTGGGCCGCTCCATCAGTCATGATTCCAGGATCAAGCCGGGTGGTCAGAACGATTAACAAATATGGAAAGTCCATGACTTGGGTACGTTCTTGGCCCCTTCCCCTATCCGCTGGTTCCATAGTGGGTCTGCGCGTCCGAAATCCAGCTGCGGAGCATCTCCTCGTAGACCACGCCCTCCCAGCTATGCCATGCCACCACGGTGTTGCCATATGAGTCCAGGGCCTTGGTCACCAGAATTGTAAGTGGGATGTAGTGAATGCCACCGGTCGGATCATATGCGGCGAAGGCGGTGGAGGCCATGGGTTCGTCCTGACCGGAGACCAGGTCGAAATACGTCAGGTCACCAGCCAGGCTGTTGCTGACCTTCTCGCAGATGCCGGTCTGTACGATGCATGGCTGACAATTGGTACTGTGGTCCAATATCATTACTGGGCCGTTCTGCAGTGCATCCAACACCCATTGCGGATGGGCCACGACCGAGCCGGACTGGGGATGTCCCATCGGATAACTGGTCCAGAACGTATCGACGCCATTCCCAAGGCTGCGCAACATTCCACTTGAGCCCTCGGTAGTGAAGAACCAGCCGAATGTGCTGCTATCTAGTCCACGGTTGCTGAGGTCTTTGGCGCCAGCGCCGATCTTGACCTGATAAGTCGTCCCGGGCGAGAGCGATGCCTCAGGGGAGAACACCAGCTTCATGCCTGTCCATTGGAACTGACCTCCGACGCTGGGTGTGATGCTGAAAGCCGACTGCACTGAGGCCTGATCCATATATTTGCTGAACGTTATCATGATAGGCGAGGAGGAACTGGCACTCGTGCTAGTGGGAGAGAAGGCGAGGACATAGGGCGATGCTATCGGCTGCTCGCTACCCGATGGCATGAAGAGGATGGATACCAGAATTACGATGACTGCGACCGCTACCAACTTGAATGCTAGACTGTTCCGGGCCCGAGGCATCATCCTTCCGCATTTGGCGCACCTCTTCAGGCTTGGCTTAGTGAGCTTGCCGCAGGCGGCGCATTCTAAGTAGCCCCGAGCGCGCAATCTTGACTGCTCTAAATTCTCCTTCTTTCGATCTGACCTGCTGGACCCTTTCTCCTCATTCGGTGTCATCCCTCGCTGTCCTCGTCGAACCTGAACTCGATCCGGTTGCCTTTCTTGTCCTTGGCTCTGGACTTGGCGATGAGACCCGCCTCAAGCCACGCTGCGCTCAGTAGGCCCGCGGGGAATAGGCAGTTGGCGCTCATCTTGGATTCTCGCATCCTCTCGAAGACCCTGCTGTTGCGCTTGTCCGTTAAATCGGTTAGGTTAAGCGCTTCCAGCCCGATTACAAATTCGCGAACGTTCGGGCAGGCGGTCTTCACATTCACTGAGTAGGTACCGTCCTTCTGATCGGTCACCTCGACCGTGCTTACTCGGTCGCATATCTCCATATAAACGCGCACCTTGGATGTCATCCTTTAACCTCTACAGAGACCTTCGGGGGGCATCGTCCATTAGGTTGAGCATGAGAGGGCGATATGCTCATTTGACCTATGCCCCCTTTAGACCTATGAGGTTCTTGTCCTCCCCGGGCACTTCCTTCATCAGCACCGCAGCGAACTCCATCATACGCAGGTCTCCGTTCTCGCTTATGACCTTGGCCAGCTTGATGGCACTCTCAATATCCTCCTCGGGTACGCCGATCTCCCTGGCTTTAGCCAAGTGGTGACGTAGGCAGGGCTGGCAATGACCTGCTACCGAGGCGGCGATGGCTGCGAGTTCCTTCGTCCTCTGGTCCACCTAGTCGCCTCCAGTCTCCGAAGTCCTTGAACCAGACCTTTCTTTCAACTTCCCATCTGGCCCATAGTACCTCTTCCTGATCCATAAGGAGACGTTCACCAGGGAGATGAGGACCGGTACCTCAATGAGCGGTCCGATGACCGCAGCGAATGCCACCAATGAGCCAATGCCGAAGACGCCAATCGCGACGGCGATGGCCAGCTCGAAGTTGTTGCTCGCGGCGGTGAAGCTTTGGGCAGTCGCGTGTGGATAATCGAACTTTAGCTTGATCGAGAGTCCAAAGGACAAGAAGAACATGATCAAGAAGTAGAATAACAGCGGGATTGCGACTCTTACCACATCGAATGGTTGATTCAGTATATATTCGCCCTTGAAGGCGAACATCACCACGATGGTGAACAACAATGCCAGCAACGAGACCTTTCCCAATGCCGGCATCAGACGGTCGTTGTACCAGCTCGCTCCCTTTCTTGGAAGGAGCAGGTATCGGGTTGCGATTCCCATGGCGAACGGAATGCCCAGATAGATCAGCACGCTCTGCGCCACGTCCCAGACGCTGATGTTGATGTTCTGGCCAGATCCTGCTGACACCCAATCCGAGGCCACCGCGATAAGGAAGTAGGCGTAGAACGCGTAGAGCACGATCTGGAACACGGAATTCAGGGCGACGAGGATAGCGGCGTACTCGGAGTCTCCCTCTGCCAAGGTGTTCCAGACGATGACCATGGCAATGCATCTCGCTAGACCTGTCAGGATAAGTCCGATGCGGAACTCGGGCTGGTCGGGCAGGAATATCCAGGCCAGGCTGAACATGAGGATTGGGCCGACGACATAGTTCAAGATCAGGGAGGTGCCGAGCATCTTCTTGGCCTCGGGCTGTTTGGGTATTTCCTTAAGCCCCTCATACTTGACCCTCGCCAATGGAGGCCACATCATAAGGATGAGGCCGATGGCGATCGGGATTGAAGTTGTGCCTACACTGAGCTCATTAAGCGCGTCTGCGATTCCGGGAATGGACGCCCCCAATGCGATCCCCAGGAATATTGCTATGAATATCCAGAGTGTCAGATACTTGTTCAGGAATGAAAGCTTCTTGACATCCTGCTGCGCCTTCGGTTTGTCCTCAGTAGCTTTGGTCATGCGAAAGCCCGTCCCCAATGCTCCCAATTGAAAATGATTTCAACTAATATTGAAACGATAAGTCGATATAAATAAGTTCCTAACCATCGTTAGCTATGGAATCTGTTGACAGCAGTCTGAAGGATGATTTAGAGAGACTGGGGTTTCGACCTTGACACATTAGGGCGTTAAGGCGGAGTAATACTTCAAAGTCGAAGGGTCATTTCAAATATATTTAAAATAGATGGTGCATTACCCCAAATCATCAAATCGAAGTCGATGAGAACAGTCATGGTCGCTGATGTGGTCAGGAGATTGCCATAATGAACCTAGGACTTGGGATTGATACTGGTGGAACATATACTCATGCTGCAATCGTGGATTTTGGGAAGGGCGTGGTCATAAGCAGAGCCACAGCTTTGACGACAAGAGACGATCTATATGTTGGCATTGCGAATTCGATAGGCCGGCTTGAAGGAGTCGACCTCAAGAACATCAGGTTGGTATCACTCTCTTCCACGCTTGCCACCAATTCCGTGGTGGAAGGAAAGGGGTTCCGGGTAGGTCTGATGATGGTTGGCGGGGAATACAATAAAACCATCCCAGTGGACGAGGTCGCCGAGATAAAAGGTGGCCACAATCTTGATGGGGAGGAAGCTCAACCGCTCGACATAAAAACGGCAAGAGAGTTCATTATCACTGTAAAAGATAAGGTCGATTCCTTCGCGATCTCAAGCTTTCTGAGCGTAAGGAACCCTAGCCATGAGCTTGAGCTAAAGAAGATCGTGCAAGAGGAGTGCGACCACCCCGTAATATGCGGTCACGAGCTATCGTCCAAGTTGGGCCTCTATGAAAGGACCATAACCGCGGTCCTGAATGCCAGGCTGATACCGATAATCTCCGATCTTGTCGCTTCGATGAAGAAGGGGCTCATGGACAGGGGCATTGAAGCACCGTTGATGATTGTCAAAGGAGACGGATCGCTGATGGGGGAAGAAATGGCGAGGCTCAGGCCGGTAGAGACGATTCTATCCGGGCCAGCGGCCAGCCTGATCGGAGCTAAATTTCTTGCCGGATTGAACGACGCCGTGGTCATTGACGTGGGAGGCACCACGACTGACATCGGCATACTTCGAGGCGGCAAACCGAGATTGGATCCAGAAGGCGCGATGATCGGAGGATGGAGAACAAGGGTAAAGGCAGCAGACATATCCACATCTGGTATTGGAGGAGACAGTCGGATCATTGTCAATCGTGGTGAGATAACCCTTGCTCCGCAAAGGGTGATACCCCTCTGCATCGCCTCATCGATGTTCCCCTCAATGCGACAAAGACTGGAGGAGGCCAGATATGAGAGCATAAGGTCGGTGTCCGGATTCATCGCCCTCGAGAGCATATTGCAGACCACTGAGTTCTTCGTTTTCTCGCGGGAGTCAAAGGGAATGAGCCTGACGGCAGAAGAAGCCAGATTTGTCGAACTTGTCAAAGAGGGACCGAGATCAATCCAGGATGCGTGTCGGTCAATAGGGATCTATCCTTACGCTTTGAACCTCAGAAAGCTCGAGGAGCGGGGAGTGGTTCAGAGGATAGGTCTCACGCCTACTGATGTGCTCCACGTTGATGGTAGCTATCGCGAATACGATGTGGAAGCTTCGAAGATAGGGGTCGAGGTGCAAGCTGAGGCAACACGCATGAGCATTGACCATTTCTGTGCCGAAGTGAAAGAAATGGTGATCCAGAAGATTGCCAAGGAACTGGTCCACAAGTTGATCTATGAGGAAACAGGAAAAACGAACACCTGCGATACCAGCGAACACATCTACGACATGATGATATCCCAGACACCGGGAGTTGATTGTACATATATTTTGAACCTTGACAAGAAGATCATCGGAATCGGCGCGCCAGTCGGAATATATCTACCGCCGATCGCAAACCGACTGCATACCGAGCTGGTGATCCCGGAGCATCCAGAGCTTGGGAATGCGGTAGGAGCGATAACTGGCAGCATAGTCGAATCCGTGGAAGTCTTGATCAGACCGAAGGATGGCTTTGCCACCCTGTCCAATCCACCGTGCAAGCTCTTTTCCTCTGAAGGAACTAAGGAGTTCTCAAACGTTGAAGAGGCTGTCCGTTATGCTAATTCATGGGGGAGCGAAGTATCCCGGGAGAGAGCGCTCAGTGCGGGTGCGAAGGATGTGGAGATAGTCATGGAAAGGACTGACAATGTCTTTTCTCTAACGAAAGGGAACACAGAAGGGGGCTTGCTAATCGATATCAAGATCACGATCACCGCCATCGGCAAACCGCAGCTCTTTTTCGAGGGCAAGAGATGATACCGGGGGTCAATCAAGGCATCTAGGCGAACTTTACGTGAAATAGACAAGACGACCAATATTGAATTTCAATTATTGTTGAAACGATAAGCAGATATATATAATTTCGAAACTATCGTCAACCTTGGCATCCAGTGGACAGCGCAGAGGCGTGAAATGAAGTCAGTTTTGTTTATATGCACTCATAATTCTGCCCGATCACAGATGGCAGAGGGGCTGGTCAACTCACTCTATTCAAAGGTCCTTCGCGCGAACAGCGCTGGCATCAAGCCCACTCAGGTAAACCCTCTCGCCATCAGGGCGATGGCCGAAATGGACATAGACATCTCCAGCCAGAGATCCAAGAATCTCAACGAGTTCGAAGGCCATCGATTCGACTATGTGGTGATGGTCTGTTCGGATGCCGCTGAGATCTGCCCGTTCTTCCCCGGAGGCATAGAGCAGATCCATCATGGCTTCGATGATCCTGCCTCAACCAAAGGAACCGATGAAGAGAAATTACGAGCTTTCAGGAAGAGCAGAAATGATATCAACAAGTGGATAATTGATGATCTTGTATTGCAGGGAGTATAGGAGATGTCAGGATGACCTCTAGGAAAGCGAAGGAAAAAGAGTGCTGCGGAGACTTGATGAGTCTGCCCGAGGAGATGGAAGTGGCGGTAAGGCAGAAGGGCGGACTGGAAAGCCTGAAGAGTGCAGTCCCAGACAGGAAGGTCCTCGCCGCCGAGGCCGATGTCTTCCACGCGCTCTCCGATCCAATCCGGCTCCAAATCATGCATGCCCTCCTCATTACTGACCTCTGCCCCTGCCTCCTGAAAGAGATAGCCGGGCTCTCCAACTCCAAGCTCTCTTATCATCTGAGCATTCTCGAAGAGGCGGGGCTGATCTCCTCATCGTCTCGAAAGAAATGGCGCATTTACATGTTGACCGAAAAAGGGAGATTCTGGATCAAAACCCCATTGATCCAGCCATCAGGCATTGGTTGAGAAACAAAAGGTTGAGAACGGCCGTCCCCGACCGTATCTCGGTTAGAAGATCTCTTTGGCCAGGGCTCTAAGGTTCTTCACTCCTTCCGGAGCATGGTCGAGCATGGGTACCAAAAACAAGGGCACCTTGAACCTCGGGCCGATCTCCTGTAAATACTTCATCTGCTGCTTCCTTCTGCTCTCGAAGAACGCGTTGTGGCCATAATCCTTTGGGAGGATGTAGTTTACACCCACGAGCGCGGTCTCGATGCCCACCTGCTTCTTCAACTCCTCTGACGCCCGCCATGCCTCGATGATCGGCGTGTACTCGGGATAGACGACGAACACGAGGGTGCTCTTGTCCTTGGACCGCATCGTTTCGATGACGTTGGCATATTTGTTGCGAGTCTCGTCGGAGGTATTTTTGGACAACGTACCTAGATCGATGAAACCCTTCCAATCGGAGGGCAATTCCAGCAGTCTGAGGGTGTGCCCCGTTGGTGCGGTATCGAAGATCACGATCTGGTAGTCTTCCAGCTCGAAATAGCTCATGAACTTCTCGAAGGCGGACATTTCTTCAGCACAAGGGGAATTGAGGTCCTCCTCGACCGATTTCTGGATATCCTTCGATTGGCCCTTAACCGACTCGAGGATCCTCTTCCTGTACTCGTCAAGGGATACCTTCTGGTCGATCCTGGCGACATCCAGGTTCTTGACCCCCTTCACTGGAGTTGGCGCCGCCCCGACCTCCTGCTCGAATATCTCCTGGAGATGGGATGCTGGGTCTGTGGTCACGATAAGCGTCTTGAACCCCTCATCTGCGAGATACACCGAGGTCGCACAGGCCAGGGTGCTCTTGCCCACCCCCCCTTTCCCGGTGAAGAAGATGTATCTGGTGCCGTTAACTGGATGAAGCAGCTTTCGGACCGCATCTAGGTCGCTTTTCACTATTTCCGAAGAGGCATGCGCCTTTCCGGGGACCTGGTGCACTCTCACCTTTCGGTCTTCGAATAAGTAGGCGGCAACCGATTCCAGAGCGTCAACTCCGATGATCTCGGTGTCCTGGAGAGGGTATTGCAGTTCGTTGAGCACGAAATCGCGTTTGATCTCCGCCAGCATCCGGTCCTCTTCCACCTTCTTCTTCTGGAAGAAAGCATCCGTGGCCGCATAAGCTGGAAGAACGCCGTTGATGATCAGCGAATTGGTCCTTATTCCAAGCTTGGAGAGCTCCTCCATGCTTCGGTTAGTCTCGATGATTGACGACCTCTCTGGTTTGAGGACGAATATGAATGAAGTTTTTATTCCGTCTTGGAGGTATCCGATGGCCTTCTTGTACTTCACCTTGGCACCCTGCAAAGAGGAGCTCGGTCCGATGCATGTCGAGCCGTCCTTGTCTAGCTCGTCGGACCAACCACTAGGCAATTCGAGCAGCCGTATCGTATGACCGGTCGGAGCGGTATCGAAGACAACCACATCGTACTGGGGGTCGTCCATGTACTCGATGAAGCTGTCGAAGGCAGCGACTTCTTCAACGCACGGGCTCTTCAGCTGCTCCATCATCGCATCCAATTTCTTTTGATCCAGGATGTCCTTGAGGGGGGAGACCATCCGTTCCCGGTACTCTTGGGATGCGGCGTCCGGGTTGATCTCGACGGCATAAAGGTTAGGAACTATGCCAATCGCAATGATGTGATGACCGATCTTCTGTCCGAATATGTCTCCGAGGTTCGGAGCGGGGTCGGTGGTAACGATGAGCGTCTTGTAGCCTTTACGTGCTAGCCATACCGCGGTTGCGCAGCTCATCGTACTCTTTCCCACCCCTCCCTTTCCACTGAAGAAGATGAACTTGGTCTTGCCTTTTTCCGGCTCAATCAGCGTATTCATATGATTCACTCCATCGTTGATGATCGTGTTTTCATGGTTTTGCCTCCATCAGTCTCTTTTATTGAGCATCCAGTAGGGCTGCCCTCATTTCATCATGGGTCATGTATCTCTGTTTAGAGAGTATCTTCCCGTTCAGCACGGTGATTGGCAGAATGTCGGTCCCATTAGTTTTCACCAGTTTGAGCACCTCAGGTTCTTCCAGATAAGCCTGAGCGTTGAAGGACATGGATGCCCTGATGATTTTCTGGTCGGGGAACTCGGCCTGCAACCTCTTGACGTCCTCGGTCAACTGGATAAGGGCCTTGTCTGGTTCCGGGCCGCAGATGCCCGTAGAGCAACAGAGCATTCCTTCGTAGATAACGAGCTTTGACATTTTTAACCTCCAATTATTTGGACTTTCATTGGCACACCATCTTAATTTTCTTTATCTCTCAGCTGAACCGTATTTTCGAGCTTTCCCATCGCTCTGCGCAGTCCCTTCAGACCATCGATGACTTCGGTCAATTTTCCCCGGGGAATGCCCACATACATCTCATCGTCCTCGAGCTTCCCACCGGAACGGCAGCCGTAACAGCCCAAGCTGAAGTTGACCTCTCCTGTTTTTATGGGAATTGCGGTCACGTCAGCGCAGGATGCCTGCATGCCGGCGAAGTTGGCGGTGATGCGGGGGCTACCCCTCTCATACAATAAGGCATTGGCCACCCACATAGCCTGTTTCGGTCTGGTCACCAGAATGACGACGTCAGGTGGAAACGGAAACGAAGATAGAGGGGCTACGAGCGTACCAATGGCTGACCCTAGGGGAAGCCTTGGAACCTCAGCCATGATCCTTGCAGCTGCCTCTTCACTCGATGCCAGGCCGTGCATGTACGGTATTTTTCCTGACCGCACCTTTTCCGGGAGTTCCGCGATACCCAGGGCTGCCTTTGCCGCGGCACAGGCATGCTGCTCGGCCGGGACGTATAGGGCGGCCCCCAGAGAGGCTACATGTATGGACACGCAGTGCCTGGTTGGAGAATTGTAAAGCGAGAAACCCTCAGGAATCTTCTGTCCAGGCTTTACCAATGTCACCCCCACTGGTGCCTTTTCCATACCTAGTAGAGATATTAACTCCTCCGATGCTTTGACAAGCAGATCGTCCCCCTGCACCTTTTGCTTCAGTACTTCAACAGCCGGCGCATTCGTCAACTTGATGGCTTTGGGCGGGCATTGATCCTCACAGATCCCACATTGAGTGCAGGCTTCGGGGTGGACCAGCATTGGAAATCCGTCCACCATCTCGAGTGCATTGTTCGGACAGATGTTGACGCACTTTTTGCACTTGGTGCACAATCCTTTGCTAATGATCAGCTTCTCCATGCCTAGACCTCCCCCAGCTTTTTCACGATGTCCGCTACTATCCTATCGATGTCATTCTTATCGCAATCGGGGATCATGACCTTCTTGACCCCGTAGTCCTGGACGACCTCAACCACTTGGCCAGGTGTTATTCCACCTTGTCTAAGTATCTCAGAGGCGCATCTTGAGGGGCAGCCCTCAATGACGACTATCTTCTTCGCCTCGTTCAACTTCTTGATCGAAGGCGCCTTCCTCAATGCGTATGCCGGCAGACATAACATATCAAATCTTTCTGGATCTTTGGTGCACAGGAGGCGGGCCACTCCGTCTGAGGTCGATCCGGTGTTCGAGGCACCGCTACACGATACTACCACGATCTTCTTTTCTTCTGACGTTTGAATCACCGATTGTCATTTCAATAGTATTTGAAATAACATGCATGTTAATAAACTTTGTCATTTCAAAAGTATTTGAATTGAATATTGGCGCGTACCCACCCTTGGACGAATCGCTAGACCTGAGCAATAGGCATTGGAGACTCGTTGGTCAGATTGTATTCCATAGTGAAAAGCGGTCTCCACCTTAAGGTGCGGCGCATTTACTCCCTGCTGACAGCAAGCAGATCGAGGTTATAGCTGGCTCTGGACAAAGCTTACAACCTTATCGATCTCTTCTTGGCTCGGATTAAGCCGATCGTAATCCTTCTTTATTCCCAGATCGGTAACGACGACCTTTAAGATGGGCTCAATGTCGGCGTGCTGCAGTGTCTTATAAGCGCATTTGGCGGCGCAGCCATCGAGGCTCACGACACGGTCGGCCTTTTTCGCTGCAGCGATGAACCCCCCTCCATGGGAGCCAACGCCAGCCAGGCAGGAGAACTTCCCCAGTCCCTGGCCGACTAGGGACTTCGCCACTTCATTCGATATCTGCCCGACGCTTGAACCTCCGGAGCAAGGATAGAACACAACTCCTTCGCCAGAACATCCGCAGGAAGGGGTGATCACCTTGATGTCCTGCGTTTGCTGCGTTCCACTCTCCTTGCCGCCGGTCTTGATCATTTCCTTTATTTCCTCAACACTGGGCACTCGGCCCATCGACCGTATCTCGCCGTCGATGACTAACCCAGGTGTCATCGAGATCCCCTTACGAATGAGCATCTCGAAATCCTCCACTTTGATAATCTGTGCAACGATGCCCAATTCATCCACTGCGCTTTGGACGTTTTTCTTGAGTCGTTCACAGTTATTGCATCCCATTCCAAAAATCTCGATTATCATAAATCAATTCCTCCGATGGTATTCCTCTAAGAGAGCCTTCCTGTATCCAGGACTTGCGCTCGATGGCACGTAATTGAAGATTCTGATCCTCTTCAGCAATGCATCCCCGATCTCGGTTTCGCTTTGTAACCCCATTTTCTTGATCTCGTCCATAACCTCACCGAGCTGAGAGAGGCCGATAGGGCTTCCATCTATCATTAGATGCTTTATCTTCCGTGCGGCTGCCTCGGGGCAACAAGGCTTCTCTTCCATTTCTAGCACCTTGGATCCTACTGGAGTTTTATTACGAGACTTGCTAACGAATACCTTATATTTCAACATTATTCAAAATGATTCCTCCGCAGGTCACTGCAACCCTATCATTTTGGCGGTCACTATGTAATGGTCATTACCAGCGCTCCCACTAACTCACTTGAGCTCCCTAAAATAAAGGATGTTCGGATTCACAATTGGGCAACCGATGCAATGCCGCCTTGTAAAGTCGAATGAAGGCTCACCAATAACAGATCGCGTCACCAGAGGTACAGCCCGAAGTATCTCGCCGCGAAGACAATCCCTAAGGCGATGACGGCGAAACCGAAGCCACTGCTAATCCAACGGCCCGCCTTGATGAACCTATTCCCGATCCTTCCTTTCATCTCACCGGTCGCCGCAGAGAACGGAATGATGACCAAGCCATGGCCCAGTCCAAATACGAACATGAGAGCGCCACCGGTCAGCACGGAAACCTCCTGAGTCGTCATCAGAACGATCACCGGGAATACCAGGGAGAGTGCACACGGCGCCCAACCTATGGTGAATAAGATGCCCAATAAGAAGGCGGCTAGATAGCGAGATCGTTCTGCCGTTTTGACGATTGTCCTCCGCCCCCTCTCGACGAAGCCACCTTTCCTCCGCTCAATGACATTCTGGGTTTCATTGCGCGCGAGCTTCCGAAGCAATGCAAGCGACTTGGAGAGGGAATGGATGCTATTAACGCCCAAGATGATGAGCAGCGCTCCGGCCAGCAAGAAGAATAGAGAGGAGGAACGCAAGAACTCCCCGACATAAGCAATTGAGAGGCCGATCAACATGAAGACAAGTGACATGCCGAGAGTGAAGGATGCACCTATGGCCACTCCTTGCGTGACCCGGCCTCGCGCCGAGGTGTGGGCCCCTTCGCGCTCGTTCGTGGAACCGATATATGCGATCATCGCCAACAGGAGAGCGATCGCGCAAGGGGAGAAGGATGTAAGTATCCCTAGTGCCAGCATTCCCCCAAAGGTTAGACTTTCGCCTGATGAACTCCCTGTGTTGGAGCTGATTCCGGAAGAGAGCTCTGCCAGGTTCGACTGGATAACTTCGGAAGTCTGGACGCCGTCAATCTTGCCCTTGCCGATGCTGTAGTCGAGCGAGATGTCCAATATCCGTAGCTCTTTGTCTATGAGCACGATCGCCGGATTAGCGATCTCTCCTTCTACCTGGGCATATTTGATGTATTGGCTCGTAATGGGATACGGTGGCAGCTCCTCGATCCACCCCCAGCTGATGTTCAACCCCAGCGACTCGTTTGCCAGCCTCCATCCTTCTGGTGAGTAGGCATTCTTTCGGAGATTCAGCGTGATGATCTCTATGCTCCTGTTCTCCTGTGCGGCCAGCTTTTCCAATTCTAACAGTTGTCCGATCACATATGCTTCGCATCCCAGGCACATGGGGTCCTCAAACTGGGTGATGTGGAGCACGACAAAACGGCCTGTCGTGTTGCTTAAGGAAACCGTGGCGTTCTTGTAGTCCTTTGCAGTGAAGGTGGGAACGGTATCGCCAATGTATCTGGACGTAGCAGGACTGTTCAGTAGCAAGAATGCAAATGCAGCGAAGGCGAGGATCAGCACCAAGATGAAGGCTGCGATCTTGCGGAAATCGACTTTCACGACAGAGCCTCCGTGCTCACACCCTCCGCATATACAATTGCTCAGGGAGCGGCCACATTCTTACTGGTTCCGAAGAGGACGTTGTCTTGACTCGTGAGTTCTCGGTCGCCGGGAGGGCGCTATGACCTCGATCCATTAGCATCTCCACTCCATGGCTCGGAATCGGCTTCACCAGCCTCAGTTCTTCCTCCCTTCTTATCGACCATCTGCGCGAAAATGATACCGCAGGCCTTCTCCGCCTCCTCTTTGAGATTTGATTTCAGAGTCATTCTCCCGCTTAAATGGACATTCGCTACTACCCCGATGTCCTCCATGAGGACGGTCAGCAAAGGCCCTTGGATCACGGCCTCGTAGCCCATTGATTCGAGCCGATGCATCAATGCATATCGATCAGGGGTCACATCCATCGTCGGCGCCGCCTCATATTCATCGACGCCTGAACAGAGCTTTCTCAGGATATATGCTCGTTTATGGTCTGTCCCCTCCCCGCCGGCAGACCCCTTCTTCATTGGCCGCTCCAGAGAATTCACATGACCCCCACAAGCTTGAGAATCAATTGGACAGCAAGCGCCCACATGATCAGGCCAAGCCCGGCCTTCAGCATTCCAGATTTGAATCTCATGCTGATTCTCGCCCCGAGATTTCCGCCGATTAAGACGGCAATCCCCGTCACTAATATCAATGTGAGATCGAGACTGCCATATGCCGAATGGCCTATGATGCCGAAAAGCGCTGAGAACGATATGATCAAATGCGACGACCCGGCCGCGTACTTCGTTGGATACTTGCAGATGTAGACCATGAAAGGAACGATGAGTATGCCGCCACCGACCCCCAGCAGGCCGGACAGGATTCCCACGGCAAAACCGAAGGACGTGATGACCGCGTACATGGTGGTGGAGAAGCCTATTGGACATGCTCCCTCTGGCTTTCCCCTTTCCCAGTATGTGTAGACCATCCTCGTCCCCACGGCAATCAGGAAGATGACGAACAGCCACAGCAAGATGGAGGTATTGACAAAATTACCCGCGGCTCCGCCTATCAGAGAACCGATGCATATGCCTGGGACGAAGATCATGGACGTCTTGAAATCGATCATCTTGTTGCGGTAGAAAATATAACCCGCAGACATTGACGTTATCAGGTTTAGAACAAGTGAAGTCGAAGTGGAGATCAGCACCGCGTAACCGAACAGGAATAGCGTGGGGGTGTAGACCGACCCCCCACCCTGGCCGAACATCGAGAAGATGATCGAGACCAAGAACACTGCGATGACGACGGCCCAGAGCAATTCGTCCACGGCTATTCCTACTGTACCCCTTTCAGCACATTGACCCAGGTCTGCGTGTAGTCCGAGCAGGGAATGCACATCGCCTTTCCGTCCACCGTGCGCACATACCTCTCGAACACATACTCGCCGCACTTGCTGCATTTGACCTTGGAGAAAGAGCCTTTCGGGCGACTGAACGCGAAGTCAGGGAGCCTCTCAACCTTGAACATGTCCGTATCTAGTGCGTCAATGACGACCTTGACCGCCCGGTTGACGACGTCCGACGGGATATCTGAAGGCTCTATGCCTTTCTTGCGATAGTTGAAGAACTCCTGCTTGCCAAGCTCGTCCTGGAACTCGGAGCGTAAGTACAGTCTGACTGCTCCTTTGCTCGGCGCATAAATTATTGTAGCCACTTTTCCGTATCCGAGCCGCTCCATCATCAGCTTGCCATAGGTGCAGCCCGTGGCTGCCATGACCCCATCCATCATGCAGGTCTGAGGATGCCCGACGCCCATCTCGGAGAACGCGAACGCACCATGATCCTTGACCCTTTCGATTCCAAGCTCGCTCATTGCCAGAATGCCCATTCTATAACCGATGGGCATGAACGGACAGACGTGCCCATGGAACTTCCAAGCCCACTCTGGTATCTCTATATTCTTAACCTCATTCATGTCAGAACCTCATTTCAATAATAGTTGAAACCCCATTATATGATTTTGGGTCAAAAATGCCAGCCAATGAGCCATAATGTTCAATTCGATGATGTCTGGAATGCCGTTCTTGATGGGGACGATAATCGACATTAAGGCCTTCGGAGAGAAGTTGATGTCAAATCAAGCCACCGGTGATTTGGCTTGATGCCAGAATTCTCTAATTCAAAGTGGACCTTGAAAGGAGATTGTTCCCTTATTAACGCAAATCCTTTCTGATTCTGTATTTCTTTGGCAAAGATATTCAGCTACCGCGCCATTAGTTCCAGGCCATTCTTTTGAAGCGGGCTTAATAAAGAGTTAGAGCTTTTCTTTTTCATGACCATGATTCTCATCTTATAACGTTCCTGTCCAATTTTCGTGAGAAGTTCCTTTTCCTCTAACTCGAGTATCTCAAATTCATCCTCAAAGAGACTCCTGATCCCATGTTCGGAAAAATAGCATCTTGCGACGCCATCTTCATCTCTCAGCCTGTAGGTTTCTATCTCATCCTCTAACAGATCGGCATTTCTAGGTGGTGTTGAGTCAGATCTGACTGAGATATAGATCAGCCCACCCTTTGAGACTGCTTTGGACATTTCAACCGCGGTTAATCTGGCCCCGCGATATGTTGTTTGATGGAAGGTCCCCTCGCAAAGTATCGTGTTAAAGAACCCTTCCTCGTAGTATTCCGATAGGTGAATCATATCGCCTGTTTTGATCCGTTCATCGACAACATCTGGCATATATGATCGAAGTCTTTCTCTGGCTAATCCAACGGCTACGTCTGAAATATCGACCCCGAATATCTCCTTCCTTCCCTCACTGATCAAGATCTCAAGAAATTCGCCATCACCACACCCAACATCGAGAATTGGCTCTCTCAATTGCTCTTTATACCTGTTGTAAAAATCATATTGGTATCTGAATTGGGAGGGGGCTTGCGCTCGCAACATGATTCTTCTATTCCAGAACTCTCGTGCCCTCCGATGCTCCTCGTCCAAGTTCATAATTGCCTTCATCATTCAAGGAATATGATTGATATTAAGGTCACCAACTAGGAACGGAGAATTAATACGATCGTTTTTGAAATCGCTCTTCTCCATCCTATCCATCTCGATCTCTAGTATCCGCATATTGTGATATTTCAAGATAAATTGAAATACTTCAGTAGCATTCTTGAAAATATCCATTTGAATCATCAACTGAAATGAGATGATAACGATGACGTCTAAAGTCAAGGTGAATTCGAAGCTATGCGGGTTCGTGTCATTAATCGAAGCTACAGAGAAAGACGATGCGACTTATGACATTAAAGTGGCTTCACCATGTGAGAAGATACAGAAATTCGCTAAAGGACTCGAGAATTTAACCTTGGTCGATATCGCTGATTGGCCGAATAGCGCGGTTCAGAGAAGAATGCTGGAAATGAAGCTAGGTCCTGCATGCCTCATTCCGAGCGGAATTCTTAATGCGGCGAGAATCGAAGCAGGGCTCGTTAGTAAATCTCTTGCGGAAGAGGTTAAAAGCATCTCCATCGACTTCGTTTTCGATTGACGAAATGCGCATGGAATAGGGTTCCAGTTGCTGAGATGAAATTCAAACTCTATTGCTCCGAAAAGACGTGAGCGTTCCTGAAAAAAGGCCAGTAAGGCGTTTCGGTCAGTTGGTAATCGATTTGAAAATTCACCTATTTATGTGCGGAATATCATGATGCCACCTTGCTCTATAGGGGGTAGGGACCTATCTGGTCACCCTTTTTTCGCCACCAGCTTGAGGCTCTCCACTGGAAGCCCTTTGTATTGCCGCCTGCTAATCCCCGGGTCATCGATCGCTTTTTCGATGTGAAATCCGGCACTCTTCACTATTTCGAGGTACTCGTCCTTGAGCACCGCACCACTAACGCACCCCGAAATTAGGTCCTCATCCGCTCTCTGCTCCTCAGTTAGCTCAGAGAGCAGAACCATGTCTGAGATGTACATTCTTCCACCAGGCCTAAGGATCCTGAAGGCCTCTTTGAATGCTTTTGATTTGTTAGGCACAAGATTGATCACGCAATTGCTGAGAACCACGTCGACGGAACTGCTCTTTACCGGCAGGTCTTCAATATCTCCATGTCTAAACTCGACATTCGCAAATCCGCTCTGTTTTGCGTTCAGTCTTGCCTTCTTGACCATTTTCTCAGTGAAATCAACGCCGATCACTTTTCCACTCTTCCCCACCCTATTTGCTGCAAGGAAGGCATCCATTCCCGCTCCGCTTCCGAGGTCGAGGACGGTGTCACCCTCCTTTATGCTTCCCAGAGCACCCGGATTCCCGCAACCCAGGCCGAGGTTAGAGCTTGGAACCACCTTTAACTCAGCCTCTGAATAGCCTAAATCCGCTGAGATCTGGATTGGATTCTGCGTTTCGCCTCCGCAGCAACCGCTTCCGCTGCAACAGGAACCGCCTTCTGTGGCTATCTTGCTATACTTGCCTTTGACGATTTCTTTCACCCGTTCATCGCTTAATGAGCTAGAATCGCAGCAATCATCCTGCTCCTTGATTCCCATTGTCAGCAACCGCTTCCTTATCCCCTTGTCCTTAATGCTATATATCAGATTACGGCCATTTTTCTCATACTTCACAATGCCAGCTTCCGTCAAAACCTTCAGGTGCCGGGAGATGGTGGTCTGGTCCTTGTTCTTGATATCACTGAAATCGCAGGCGCAATGATCTTTCTTCAATAGAAATCCCACAATCCTGAGCCTTGTTTCATCTCCGAGAGCTTTGAAGAATTTCACCTCATCCTCAATCATAAGCCATGCATATATGCGCAACTATACATAGATAACGTTATATCATTTGCATCCCACGTTCTAAAGGGGTTTTTTAGCCAATCAGCCGATGCAATCAAATCTCCACGAATCGCCTCTCTTTAATCTTGCATGAAGATGCGGGGCAAGTTTTTCGTAGTTCGAAGGCAAAGTGCATTTTGGAATGATAAATCCGAAATTTCATTAATCTTAACAGACTATTGCCTATTGACAGTTGCCCCCTGCCGATGGCCGTTCTGAAGGGTTTCCTGTTCGCAGCTGGACTCACCCTCAAAAAGACGTCTCTGTTGTATTCGACAGTGATGATTCTCAGAATAGTGGTAGAGGAGTCAGCTCCGCTCAATGATATTCTCGCGTATGATGCAGTGGCACCTATCTTGCACCTTACTTCTTCTCGGTCTCGACTAGCGAATTGAAACCATCCTCGGCTGACGAGAAGATAGTTGATGCCATAGCGAATCGGGCCACAAGGATGGCTTCCCCAATCTCCTTGCTCGTCAATCCCATATGTGCCCCGACTTTGATGAAATACTCGGTGCATTGCTTGTTCTGGAGGGCCGAGGCCACTGAAATCATAATCAACTGCTTGTATTTTGGTGGCACGTTCGGAAGGGACATCACGAATTTGCCCTCTTCAGCTTGTCGGGGTATCCATTCAGGCATGATCTTGGAGATTAGAATCAGGGGGTTGCAGACCTCCCCGCTGTTCTTCTCCATTTCCCGAAGAATCTTGTCGGCGTCCATGAAGACGATAACGTGCTGCGAACAATAAATTGTTGCGTAGGATCAGCTAGGCATTTCCTGAAAAAGGAATGTAAAGGTGTTTCGGTCATCCAGGAATCGACTGGATTTCATTCTTAATTCCGAGCGAAAAATCGACAAGCTGGCTTGGTCTATTTGTTGTGTTCGGGCAGACCTACCAATTACGGGCTTCCTCGATTTGGGGGTCATCAGAAAAAAGAGAAGTAAAAAGGGTTTATCGAGCTGGCTCTGCTTTATGTCGAAAGAATTGATTTTCAATCTTCGTTATCTGGCTTTGGTTATGGGTGGTCTCGGCTGAGCCCACCACTCTTACTATCCAGATGATTGTCTAATTCGGGCCAACCGCCGATTCCGATCGATTGACTCTGTTCCAGAGATTTATCCGATAGCCCAAGCGAGAGGTTGGTAACTCAAGCTTTAGTGATTGGTAATCTCGGCTGAGCCCAATTATCTTATCATCCATATCGCATTTTAAGTAATCTGACCTAATGAATAGATAGCTGGCTATGAACCTTGATTACATTAGTTATTGCTTGCCTACAAATGCGTGGTTCAAGAAATGTTCAGTTCTAAAAAGCACTACACGACTGACCGCAGACGCCTGCCCTCAGATTGTGCTTTAGCTTAACAACCCTACCTAAATCGAGCTCATAGGGCATCTTCTGCGATTCCCTAACATTGAATTGCCTAGATGGGGGTTAGGCGCGTTCGGCATTATTTGAAGTAAGCATAAACGGGGATAGGCTATTGAGTTCCAGCGCAAGATAATAAAAGCTCGAGCGGGAGAGTTAAAAGGCGAAAATTGAAGCGATTAGCGCTAGCAGCCAACTGCAAATTTTCTTAAGAATGCCCACTCCTAAGAGGATAATAAGAAAAATTGAAGAATGTTAAGAGGTTTAAAGAGGGCGGGTCTTTCGGGCCCGCACGTTTTTGGCCTCGTTCCCTTAGACCTTGTGGCGCCTCATCAGGAACAACGCTGCCAATACTATCGCCAGCACAACGATGACGCCTACGATGACCAATGTGTAATCCGCATTAGGGGTCATGGCTATGGCACCAAGGGTATTGTTGTGGCCAACGCCAAAGGCCTTGTCGTTCTGTACGAAGTCCTGGAATCCGGTCGCGGATATGGTCAGGTTGTAAGTGCCCACGCCGTCAACGATCAGGGCGAATCGTCCGTTCGCATCAGTGACGCCCTCGACCACAGTTGCTCCTTGAGTCAATTTTACCGTGGCGCTAACGATCGGGTTGCTCTTATCATCGCTTACTGTTCCAGTGACCTGCGTTACCACCGTGAAGGTCCATGAGCCGGACACTGCGTTGCCCGCTAGGTCCTTACCAGAAACCACGACGCTATAGGTCGTAGCATAGGTCAGCGCCGCGTGGGTCAGTGTGACTTCCGTTCCAGCGGTG
>Ga0315286_10000411_pt1 | contig 35428 bp, 20 predicted proteins | sample YL17G10_0_MG_FD_205038 | JGI IMG/M metagenome (GOLD analysis project Ga0315286, IMG submission 205038) | Sediment microbial communities from Yellowstone Lake, YNP, Wyoming, USA - YL17G10_0 | ecosystem: Environmental > Aquatic > Freshwater > Lake > Sediment | place: USA: Wyoming | collected...
AGTCGGACTTCTCATCTCCAAAGGCGCAGATGTCAATGCCAAAAACGGAGCTGGGGAGCCGCCATTGCAGGGTGCGGCGCGCTTCGACCGCAAGGATACCATTCAACTGCTCTTAGAAAAAGGTGCGACGATTGCCACGATCCACTTGGCTGCGCATATGGGAGACTTAGCTAAGACAGAGGCTTTTATCCAAGGAGGAGCTAATGTCAACGCATGGGATGGACATGGGTATAAACCATTGCACTACGCCGCCCAAAATAGCCGAAAACAGGCAATAGAGCTGCTTCTTGCCAAAGGTGCTGACGTAAATGCCAAGAACTGGGAAGGCCGGACTGCCCTGGACTTGGCCAAGCAACGAGGCCACAAGGAGATTGCCGAACTGCTGCGAACGCACGGTGCGAAACCAACCGACCAGGCTCAATCACTTCACAAAGCTGTTGCTGATCACAATATTGCCCAAGTGAAATCGCTACTCTCACAGGGAATTAACGTCAATGGGAAGGATGAGACCGGTGACACACCTCTCCATTGTGCGGCAAAGATCGCCAGGGATGCCGGCAAAGATGTTTGTGAATTACTCATCGCCAGCGGTGCCAGTGTTAATGCCACGAATAAGGTGGGCTGGACACCGTTGCACGCAGCCGTCGAATTTGGCAATCTGGAGGTGGCAAGGCTACTCATCGCCGACGGTGCCGACGTGAATGCAAGAGACAGCAGTGGCCGGGCGCCTCTGTACCTGGCCGCCGCCGGAGGTCACACCGAGATAACAGAACTGCTCAACAGTCACATACGTATTCCATCGCCCGCAGACGCATCATTTGCGGACAGCACACCGGATCTGATCTTGACCCCAGAATCTTCAATTGCGCCACAACAATTCGGGTGCTTTGTCGACTGTGCCGACGTCAATGGCGACGGTTACGATGATTGCCTTGTTACCGCGGGCAACTACAATAATGACCAAGGCCGGGTATACCTCTACTATGGGGGCCCCAGCATGGATGGGCGTCCTGACAAGATTTTCACTGGTGAGGCGGCTGGCGACCTGTTCGGAGAAGCTGCCGCTTTGGGCGATGTCAATGGCGACCATTTTGCTGATGTCATTATTGCAGCCATAAGGTACGACAACAAGCGAGGCCGAGTTCTCATCTACTACGGCGGCCCAGACATGGACACCGACCCTGATGTGATCCTGGAGGGAGAACGAGGAACATCGGGCAGATTTGGTCGTGTCATTGATACTGCTGACATTGATCGAGATGGTTATGCTGATGTGGTCGTTAATGCGCTGTTCTACGCCTCTGAAGCCGGACGTGCCTATCTTTATTATGGCGGAAACCCCATGAACACCCTGCCAGCCAAAATCTTCGATGGCGAAAATCCCGGTGATATGTTCGGCCGTGAGATGGACATGGGTGGGGACGTCAATGGTGATGGCTACGGCGACTTAATCTTCGGATGCCGGGCTTGGAGCAGCCTACGAGGGCGCGCTTATCTCTACTACGGTGGGCCCCGGGATTCGATGGATAGCACCTGTGACAAGATGTTTACTGGTGAATCGGCGGGGGATGAATTCGGCTCTTCTGTCTGTCTCTTCGATGTGGACAAAGACGGCTATGCGGATGTGATGATCGGCGCACGCAAGTACAGCAAGAACACCCCGCCCTCCTATGAAGGCCGCATGTACATGTACTGGGGCGGGCCAGACATAAACCTTAATGCTGATTTGATCTTCGAAGGCGAAAGAGGTGTTGGAAGCTGCTTTGGAGGGGATAGCATCCAGTGCGGGTACTTTAACGACGATAGATACCCGGATATTGTCGCAAGCGCTTGGGGCTATCGCACTTCGCAAGGCAGAGTCTGTCTCTACTACGGCGGTCCGAGGGCATCAATGGATACGGTGTGCGACCACACCTTTACTGGCGAGATGGGGACTGAGGCCTGTATGTATGGCGTGAGGAATGCCGTTGGAGATTTCAATGGTGATAAGAGGAGCGATCTCCTGGTTGGTGCCCCTTGGTACCCCTCTGGCAACAGACTGGGCCGGGCTTATGTATATTACACCAAGCCTTTTCCTCCTGGACGGCAGCCGAATCCAGCCAAGCCAGCCCAACAGGTCCCTGGATCTAATGAAGCGCCAGCGAAGTGACTGCATCACATGAGCAATCACTGAAGCGTTCACCGGTCAGCGTCATATCGGAGACAACAGAATGATAGCTTGCCCCGCCGCGTCACCGTCGTCAAAATCCTGGGGAGCCGCCTGGCTGGGGGCTGGGTTGCCAGGCGCCGGGATCGCCCCAACTGTCGAGATTTGGATTAGCGGGGTTCTTGATCGTCAGAGAATAGCCTTGGCCGTCCGTTTTACTGAACCAGCTATCTTCGTACTTGAATTCGAGAATCGTGCTGCTGGTTCGATCCCGGAGTTCGATGGTCTCACCAGCGTTGTCGAGACCGCCCGTGTAGACGCCGGGCGCCAGGCGGATGCTGGGGCTGCTGTAACGGGACGCGAATGCGGTTCTGTTCTTGGCGATGACCATACAGGCGCCGGGGGCTAAGGACAGATTGCCGGTTGGCGAGAAAGCATAGGAGACGCCTCTGGTCAGTTTCGCCCCGTCGAGTTTCAGGGAGGCCGTCCCGATGTTCTTGAGCTCGAGGAACTCGTACTCATCGTTGTCCAACGTGCCACCGGGAGCGGGGTTGTACATGATCTCCGTGATGCGGAGGTAGCGCTGCTGATCGCTCGGGGTGCCAACGTAGGTCAAGGTATCCACAACGCGATTCGTCCGGTCCAGCAGACTGACGGTATCGCCCCAACTGGACAGGTGGCCCTGGTAGTTGCCTTGTACGAATCGGCCCTGGCCGCCGGTCGGGCTGATGGCCCGGCTGCGAAAGGCCCGGACGCTGGGCGAGGCGTAGAGCCGACCGCCGGCGACGAGGACGGTGCCCGGCAGGAACGTGTGCTTTACGCCGCCGGCAAGCTGCCAGCCGGAGATGTCCGCGGCGTATGTATTGGGATTCACCAGCTCGATGTACTCCTCGTCCTGATTGCCCGAGACTGGATTGTAGTCGTAGGCCCCGAAGGTGAGGGGCACGTCCTGGGGCTGGGGCTGGGGAATGCCTGCGTTGCCGCCCAGTGGCGGGTTCGTCCTGTTGTTAACGTTGTGGTCCACGTACAACTGGGTCCGGCGCGTGGGGAAATAAGCCTTCAGCGAATTCACTGCTCCATCGATGTTGCCCAGGTGCGGCTTGGCCGGCGCGAAGAGCTCGGCGATCCGGTTCTCGAAGAGCCGCTGACCGGCCGGCGTGCTCGGCGGCTGGAGCAACTCGTCCATCACGCTACGCGTGCGGCGGAGGAACATCTCCCGCGTCTGGGGCAGATTGTACATGACGTCCAGGTAGACGCTCCACTGCAAGCCGTCGTTCTTCGGATGGGCTCGGTCCCCAAGGAACGGATGCGACGTGTAGATCCAGCCGTCGCCCACCACCCCGAAGGTCCAGTCCTTATCCCAGGGGAAAATCGACCATTCCCCGTTTCCCTCGGAGTCGCGGTAGAAATAGAAATTCTTGCGGATGTCATCCGTGTCCTGCAGCAGGCAGCGGGCGGCGAGATAGTCGAGCATGCCGGGCAGGTTGAAGGAGTCGAAGACGAAGATGCGCCGCTGCTCCGCCGTCGCGGCGTTCAAGCCCTGCACGACGGCCCGGATATCGGAGAAATCCTCGTCCCGGCGCGTCTTTTTCTCGAGGCCGGAATTGAGGTCGTTGAAGACCGGCGTGATCGAGGACCGCTGCACGAACTTGTAGAGGGCGCCGCGCGGGTCCAGGCCGTTGCGTTCCAGAAACGCCTCATCAACCTGCTCGACGAAGACCCCCACGCGCTCGACCTGCCCATTGAGCACCGAGAGCATCAGGAAGGACAGAGACGACGGACAGCCGGCCTTGCGGATCGTCTCAAAGGCCAGCGGCTGGCGCAGATAGCTGGGGTCGGAGCCGTTCTGATTGAAGTTGAACTCCTTGACCCGGGCGCAGGCGTCGGAGAAACGGAACTTCTGGCCGTTGTTGAAAACGAACTTCTTGGACCCGGCTCCGACCGTGGCCCCGCCGCGTTGACGAAGGAAGACGTTGTCGTAGAACTCCCCCTCGAAGAACACCGATCCGCGGGCCCCGCCGCGACTGCTCGCCGCCGCGGAATTCTCCGTGAACCAATAGAGGATCGGCAACGCGCTGGCGATCCCCGGATTTCGGACAACAGTACCATAGTATTCCGGCGCGTTGTCGGGATACGGGAACAGCGGATTGCGCGAAGCGTGCCCCTGCGTGTCTTCTGCCCTGACGTACCAGCGAACCATGTCCCCCCGGCCATAGAACTGCGCGGAGATCGCGGCGGTGTAGATGCCGTCATGAGCGACCGCGTCTTCCCCCTTGCCCTCGTCGAGCATTGGCGTGCCGTCCGTGGGCAGGCCGCGACTTGCCGAGGTGTAGCCAACGCGCGCGAACAGCTTCACGGACCGGATCGGGGCGGCGGTTGGGTCAACTTCGGCCGTGATAACGAGGCTTTCCCCCGGCGCGGGGGCCGGCGGATTCTCCGTGACGTTGCGGATTGCAGGACCGGCCTGGGCCAGAGGCGTCCGGTTGGCAGCGCCCGGCGTAGGGCGCAGCAGGTACCCCATCGTGTTCCCGCCGATTCCGTACGAAATATCGACAAGCTGAGGCGGATAATCAGGATACGCCGAGGCAATCGTCCGCCCATCCGGCTCGACCAGGGCCACGGATTCCCCACCGGCCTGCAGCGCGAAATTCGTGTGCAACTGTCCCGTAGGATCCCGCTTGTTCTTACCCGACGCGAAGACCACCAGATAGGCGCCCGGCTCAAGCGGCACCTCCGGGAATTCCCACTTCTTCAGGTCGTTCATGTCGTCCGTCAGATACCAGCCATCCAGATTCACGGCCTGGGATGTCGGATTCTGAATCTCGATCCAGTCGGACGAATCGCCCTGGGCGTCCAGAAGGCTGGTCTTGTTGCATGCCATGAACTCACTGATGGCCAGCCCGTTTTGAGCCGCCCCGGCCCCGCAAAGCAAGCACACAAGGACCAGCAGAGGCGTTCCTACAAGACGACTCATATTCGATTCGCTCCTGGCACCACTCCCGCCATAGGGACCCGATGACCATTTCGGCCAGGCCTTCCGCCTGTTCATCCCACATTCTAACAGATCGAGACCCCGGATACAATGCGAAGCCGGTATGGCCTGGAGCGCGGCGATCTAACGGCTCAGCAGAGCGACCGCGAATCCTGCCCCTGCGACGCATAGTGCGGGGGGCAATACCTTCATCACGATCCGCAGCAGAGGCGTGTTGAAGTAGCTCGCCGACAGGGCCAGGCACAGGTGAATCGGGCTGACTGCCAATCCAAACACCACGCCGGCAAAGGCCAGGGTCTCCATGCCCAGCCGCATGCCCTCCTGCGTGCGGATGAACGGCATCAGGAACGGATACGTGATCGCCACCGTCGGCGTCGTCACTCCCGTGCTGAAGCTCACCAGGAACGGCAGCACGAACAGCACGAGCAGCGGCGGCATGTGCATCTGATGGAAGAACGCCACGACGCTGCCGACCGCCCCGCTCGCCTCCAGGTTCAGCTTGAACCACAGCGCCCCGAACAACAGCAACACCATGTCCGGCTCCCGGGCCGCCTTGAAAATCCCGCCCCACCGCCGAACGTTCACGCGATGCAGCAGGAGCAATCCGACAATGGCAAGGAGCACGCCGAGCGCCGGCGGCACGTGCCATTTCACGTACAGCACGCCCGTGAACAGGATCGGCCACAGTGCATGGATGAAGTCCTTCGCGTGGGAGCCGATGTTCCCCTTGACCGCCACGTGCTCGGCACGTCGTGGCGGGATGCCGGCCAGCAGCAGAAACACGACGCCGCCTGCAATGCCTGCGACGCTCAGCGCCAGATGGTACGCGATCACCCGGCCCGCGGGCACCCTCAGCATATCCACGACTAATGGCACCGCCGGGAACAGCGGCCAGATCGGTTCCCACTGGTGCCGGAAGAAGAAGTTGATCGCCGCCAGCCGGCTCCGCTCCACGCCGATCTTGTCCCCCGCCTCACGCACCATCGGGGCCGACAGCATGATCCCGCCCGGCGTCGGCAGCATACCCATCAGCAGCGGGATCGCCGTCAAGGCCACGCGCCGGCTGCGGAACAGCCCGTGCATGGCCGGCACCAGCCGGGCCGACAGCCCGATCTGCGCCATCGCCTCGCCCACCACGTTGACCAGCAGAAGCAACGCCGTCAGCGACACGAACAGATACGGCGTCGTCTCGGTCAGCGGGCTCTCTGTCCACTCGGTGGCCAGCCGGCCCCCCATCGCACCCGGCGTCACGCCCAGCAGCACCGCCAGTAGAAACGCCGACACCATCATCGCCTTGCCGATTCGAAGCCCGAATCGCAGCAGGACGACCAGAACGGCCAGTGAAACGAAAATCATTGCCAATGCGTACATGTATCTACGCCATTTCCTGCGCACGGGCGCAGAATCTATTCATCTTTCCAACCAAGAGATCCGGGGAGTTCCATGTGCCGGAGGAACGAAACTCCACGATCATAGTGAGGATTGGCCGAGGAATCAAGGGCGCGGTCTCCATTTTCCTCTGCAAAATCGATTCGTTATGACTGCGGCTCCGTCACAGGCCATGCTACCGCGCATAGCCCAGCTTGCCCCAGATGCCAATTTGCATCCATTGGACATCTGCAATGCCTTCTTCCGTGGCCGGGCCCCAGATGCCCGGGAAGGACCGGACATTGATTCGCCCCTTCTTTACCGTCTCGCTGCCGCCCCATTTGTGAAAATCGCAATGGCCGTCTGCATAGGAGAAGGTCGTCCCATCCCCGTGGCGCGTCGTGGGCTGATCCCACCATTGAGGTGTGGTGTATCGTACGGAATAGGCGTCGGGACTGGCCAGCCCCTCGTCGATGAATAGCAGTCTCTTGGCCGGCTGCGGGACCAGGATTCTCTTCTTCCAGACCGGGCTGCCGTCGATCGACCGGCCGTTGCTGGCGATCATCATCGCATACGTCAGCAGCTCGATGAGCGTAAACGCTCTTCGCCTGTCCATATAGCCCTCCCGATGTGGATTCAACTCTTCCACGGATCGCTCCATCATAAATCGAACATCATAGGTAGTAAATAGTCAGCGTCCGTCGCCCGCGAGCCTCCTCCCCAGGCGGCATGCCCGCTGCAGCCGCTCCGGCTGCGCGAGGATATCGCCTTTCTTCCCGTATAGGCAAACGAGGGGATTTACCTCGGCAATCCGCAAGCTCATGCGACTCGGCAGACTGGGCCGCGCGGCCATCAATTCGGTACAGGCCGCCAGACAGTTGACAGGGACCGGCGATGCCGATAGCCTGTAGAGTCCTTTGGAGATATAGGTATGGAATTGTCATGGATCAACAAGCTAAGGATAGCCGCTGTCGGTGCCTTGGGCGTCATCGTGCTGGGCCTGTGGGCCTGGCCGCTGGCCGCACCCGCCGACCCCCTGTCTCCGGTACGGGCTTGGAGCGTAAGTCCTCTTGGGACAATCGCTCTGCTCGTGCTGGCGTTTGGACTGGGATTCGTGAGCTATTTTCTCGCCTGGCCTCACGGCCGGGAAATGGGAATTCTGGCGGTGCCCTTCGGCCTGACGGTCTGGGCCTGCCGCGGCGGTCCCATGCGTGTCCTGACTCAAGCCTGCAAGCAGCCTTCTGAACGTGAGGCGCTTGCCTTTTCCCTCTGGTTCGAGCCATTTTATTGGCTGCTTCCTGTGGCGGCGGGCTTCGCCGGCGTCCTCTTGGCCCAGCACCTCCGGAGGGCCCTCAACGCGACAGCCGGCGTTGGAGACGCGCCAGAACGAAGGGACGAAGGTGAGAACCTCAGAACGTCGGGGGCACGTGCCGTCTTACCTTCGTACCTTCTCAGCGGCCTGCTGGCCCTGGTGGCGGCGGTCCTGCTCGGCCAGTTCTTTGTTGGCGCCTTCGCGCAGGACGTCGCGACGTCCCGTAACGTCACTCCGACCCAGCCTGCGGTCGGGCAGATCATCTTCGCGGTCATGGCGGCCTTTGCCGTGGCGGCCTTCGTCGTCAAGAAGTTCGGCAACCTCAGCTACATCTGGCCGATCGTCGGCTCTGCGTTCCTAACCGTCTTTGCCCAAGCGCTCTACTGGAATTCCGAGACCGTCCGCCAATTCGCGGAGACCCAGCCCGCCACGTTTTTCCCGCACAGCGCCCTGACCATCCTGCCGATCCAGTTCGTGGCCCTGGGGACACTCGGCTCGATTCTTGGCTATTGGATCGCGGTCCGCTACGACTGGTGGCGAGAGCACGAAAGTACCGCATAATTCGAGGCCGTGCAGGGATTTTCCCTTGCTCTCTTCCTCTCTAAGTGGCTTTGTCACAGGGACTTACGTTCGTAACGTCCCATAGCCGACGGGCCGCACAAAAAGAAAATGGAAATTGTCTGCTTGCCCCCCCTAAATCAGCCGACATATAGATGTCCTGAAGGGTTTCCAGGGCGAAACGTTGCTTGGAGAGCCTCAAAACCTGGTCGGGGCCAAGGACACGTTTTTGAGGCCGCCGCAGGTCGGGAATGTGAGTGAATCGGCTAAACGAACAGAGAAATACCACTTTTCGCAGGAACGAGTACAACCAGCCGATAAAAGGAGTTGACGATGTTGGTTCTCAGCAGACAGAAAGATGAATCCATTATGATCGGCGACGAGGTGGAGATCACGATCGTCGACGTTCGCGGGGACAAGGTCCGGTTGGGCATCACCGCGCCCAAGCACATTCCCGTCCACCGCCGGGAGATCTACGACGCCATTCAGCGGGAGAAGGCGCAGAAGGACGGTGAGGTCCACGCCGACGGCAACAACAAGCCGGTCGACAAGGCGGAGGAGCCCGTCCACAAGAGAATCGACAAATCGGAGAAGGCTCCCCAGAAATAACCGGCACTGACTCTTCTTCCGTTCCGGATTGACCACCGACAACCCTCCCCATCCGGGGGAGGTTTTTTCTTGCGCCGGACCGGCCCCCAAACACCCGCCGGGACTTGTGCCGCAGGCCGATGGTTTCGCACACAGCCAATGCGTGGAGGCCCCGTTGGATCACTCCTGCGGAGAAAAATATTTGGACGCACTCATTTTTTTGTTGACATGTCTTACGGATGTAAGATAATAACATCTGACATCTGTAAGAGGAGATGAATATGGGCAAAGGAAAACTGCGGGCGATGAGCCCGGCGGAAACGGAAATCGTTCGCTTGGTCTGGCAATTGGGCGCGGCGACGGTACAGCAGATTCATGGTGCGCTGCCCGCGAATCGCCACGTGGGCTACAAGACGGTCCAGACCCTCCTGCGGCGGTTGGAGGACAAGGGATACCTCAAACACACCCTGGAAGCCAAGGCGCACGTCTTTCGCCCCGCCGTCAAGCGAGAGGCGGTCGTCAAGCGGACCGTGCTGGATTTTGTGGACCGGCTGTTCGGCGGCGACCCCCGGCCCCTGATGCAATTCCTGGCCGAGGACGGCCGCATCGATGCCGAGGATATCGAGGAATTGAGGAGACTGATCGACAAATCATAGCAGAGCATTGATTGCGGAGATGCTAACGATGGACGCTTATTTGAACGAAGTGGTGCGGTATCTGGTTACCCAGAGTTGGCAAATCGCCGTGCTGACCGCGGCCGTGGCGGCGATCACGCTTGCCCTGCGACACCGTAGTGCGCATGTTCGCTACCTGCTCTGGCTGATCGTTCTGGCCAAATGTCTTGTGCCCCCGTCGTACATGGTGCCCTTACGCGTTCTGCCCTCGTTGGCGCTTGACGGGATTCCTGACTCACTGCTACCGCCGGACTGGCCCGTCGGCCGTTCCGGCGCCTCAAGGCCGGCCTCGCCGGAGGAATCCGCTGTCCAAATTCAGGAGGCCACTCAACCGGCTCAGAACCGGCAAGCTGGTGAACGTCGGCTGTCGGTGTCTCAATGGCTCGGGATCATCTGGATCTTTGGCGCGGGTGCTTGTGGGACGATGAATCTGCTCCGCGCCTTGCGAGGCCACCATTGGCTGCGGAAAAGCCGAAAGCCTCTTCCCGGTGACATGCAGGTCGATACTACGGATATGCTGCTGGCCTATGGCATCAGGAGACCGCCGCAAATCTGGATTGTCGAGGGGGTGGGTCAGCCGTTCGTGTGGGGTCTGCTGCGAGGCAGTATCTATGTTCCGCCCGGCTTCCTCACCACCGAGAGCCGTGAGCATCGGCGGAACATCCTTGCACACGAGTTGAGCCACATCGTCCGTTTCGACGCTGCCGTCAATTTCCTGCAAGTCATTGCCCAAGCGATTTTCTGGTTCCACCCCTTTGTCTGGTGGGCGAACAGGCAAATTCGCGTGGAGCGAGAGAAATGCTGCGATGAGACGGCCATCGCCCGGCTCCGCACGCCAGCGAAGGACTACTGTAACGCCGTGGTCGAAACGCTCGCCAACATGAAGAAATCCACCCGGCCCGTTCCATCGTTGGCCGTAGCCGGTCCAATCAGGAATATCGAGGAAAGGATAAGAACCATGTTAAGACCAGGAAAAGAATTCTACCAACGTCCAAGCTTGAGAGCGGCATTTGGTGTCTTACTTGTAGCTACATTCACCGTGCCAACGACAGTGGTGTTGTCCGCCCGAGGTGGAACAAGGGAGGCGACTACTGTTGCAGAAAAGTCTGTCGTCAGCCTTGCCGACAAGAAAGAACCACAAGGGCCAGACAAGGTGGCCGCCGGCGCGGCGGCCACGGCGCGTCTTGGCGACCTGGTTCGCACGTTCCAGGACCCCAACGTGAATGGAAGAAGTTGGTTCGGGTACTCCATTGCAGTGGTGGGGGATAACGTTCTTGTGGGAGCGGCCATGAACAGAGCCGCTTATTTGTTCGATGGCTCCACCGGCAAGCTCCTGCGGAGTTTCATTGCCCCAGCAACAGCAAAAGGCCGCTTCTTCGGATGGTACGTGGCAGCAGTCGGAAAGAACGTTCTCATTGCCGATCCTGCGGATGAGACCGATGGCAAGACGCCCGATGGCAGGACGACGGGAAGAGCATATCTGTTCGATGGATTGACAGGAGAGTTGCTGCGCACGTTTGGGAATCCAGAGCCGGAGAACTACATAGCCTTCGGACAGGCCGTTGCTGGCATGGGAGATAACCGTGTCATCATCGGGGCTACCTGCAAAGACGTGAAAGCGGATGGTGCCGGCGCTGCCTTTTTGTTTGACGCCTCGACGGGCAAGATGTTGCAGGTCTTGCAGAAACCCAAAAGGGCCACAAATGCCAATCCGATGTATGCCTGTGTAACCGCCATTGGCGAGAACGTCCTGGTGGGCGCGCCAGACGACGACGCGGGCGCTCCGCAAGCGGGCTGTGTATATATGTTTGACGGCTCCGCCGGAAAGTTGACGAGTACTTTCTCGAATCCCGCCCCGACCGCCGCTGAGTTCTTCGGCAATTGGGTCGCCGCCGCCGGCAATCACGTCTTGATCGCTGCTGGTGGGGCGACTATCGGCGGGAAACGAACTGGTGCCGCGTATTTGTTCGACCGTGGAACCGGCAGATTGCTACGTAGTTTCTTGAATCCTGCGCCTGGGGAGGTCGGAAGCAATGAGCGGGGTGCCGCGTTTGCGCGCTGCGTTGCTCTTGTAGGTAACAATGTTCTGATCGGAGCAACTCTTGATGACACAGGCGCGGAGAATGCCGGAGCTGCGTATCTGTTCGATGGGACGACCGGGAAGTTGCTCTACAAGTTTGTCAATCCGAATCCGGCCGTGGACGCTCGCTTCGGGGTTCAGGTGGCTGCCTTGGGTAACAACGTCCTCATCGCGGCCTACGGCTATGGAGAAAAGAGTCCCGGAGCCGTCTATTTGTTCAAAGGTGTCAATTAGCGCGCGCGTCCGCAACCGTTTCTCAAACACGAGTGACAACCGCATCGGCAACGGAACAGGTGTTTGAAAAGCGGGTTTGTCGTAGCATGGGCATCTTGCCCATGAGTCGCAGGGCCATCCTGGCCCTGCCGATCATTTTTCTCCACGGGCAGGATGCCCGTGCTACTTTGCAGACGCCCTCTGAGCGGACGAGCCGGCGAGGTCAACGGGGGCCTCGCCGGGGCTCTTACATCCGTTTGTAGCGGGGGCCGCCGCCGCCTTCGGGGGCGGTCCAGCGGATGTTGTCGAACGGACACTTGCGCTGGCAGGTCTTGCAGTGCAGGCAATTCGACGGGTTGGCCGGCTTGGGCTGGCCGTGGATCGCCTCGTAGACGCCCGCCGGACAGAAGGTGACGCACGGGGCCTGGAAGACCGGCAGACATTCCGTCGTGCAAATCGCCGGATCGACAATCGTCAGGTGCGACGGCTGCTCCTCGCGATGGGCCGTGGCGGCGACCGCCGTGAAGGTGTCCTTGTCGAAGCTCTGGGCGGGCTTGAGCCGGTACGGGGCCGTTGTCATCGCCTCGTAGTCTTTCTCGACGTGGAACGGCGGCAGCCAGCCATTGAGGACCGACAGCGGCATGCCCTGCAAAGGCCCGAACTTCGCCACCGTCTGGCGGAAGTTCTTCGCCATCTTCATCTCTTTGGCGATGTTCGACTGCTCGACGTTGGCCGTGTACCTCTGCGCGGCCGCCGCCGGCTTGTCGAGGGTCGCGGCGATGGCCCTGGCCGCCTGAATGCCGGAATCGATGGCGTTGTGCAGGCCCTTGATCTTGAGCATGTTGACGAAGCCGGCGCTGTCGCCGAGGATCATCACGTTGCCCTTGCCGATGCTATTCGTCTGCGGATCACGCGGGACGGCGTACCAGCCGCCTTCCGGGATCATCTTGGTGCCGGCCTCGACGACCGTGCCGCCCTCGATGAACGGCTTGACGAACTTGTGGTCCTTGAATCGCACCAGCGCATCCTGCGTGTTGAAGTCGTGGTATTTCCAGTCGAGACCGACGATCATGCCGACGGAAAGATGGTCCTGCTCGCCGGCGTAGACGATGCCGCCGCCGAACAGGCCGGGACCGATGACCGGCGTCCAGATCGGATAGCCCATCGCGTGAACGACCCGGCCGCGCGTGAACTTGTTGTACTGCTCCGGCGTGACCTTGATCAGCTCCTTCACGCCGAGCGAGTAGAGCTGGTGCGATTGGCGCTTCAGGCCCGCCTTTTCGACGAACCGCTCGGTGACGAGCCCGTCGCAGCCTTCCGCCAGCACGACGAACCTGGCCTGCACCGTCTCGCCTTCGACGTAGTTCGGCTCCTTGTGCCCTTCCTTGTTGAGGCCCCGATCCACGAGCTTGACACCCGCGGCCACACTGTCGCCGTCGAGCACAACGTGGTCGGCGGCGAAACCGGTCAGCACCTCGACGCCCATCCCCTTGGCGATCCCACCCAGCCATTTCGTCAGCCGGCTGATAGACACGGAGTAGTCGCCATGGTGAATCATCTGGCCGAAGCCCAAACCAAGCGAGCGGGCCATCTTGATCATCGGAAAGATCCCAAACGCCATGTTCCGGCCGAGCAGGAACATGATATCGTCCTTGTCGATCACGTTGGCAAGGACCTGCTTGGCCTCGTCGCTCTCGCGCCAGCCGGGCTTCGCGGCGTCGAGCAGCGCGTTCAGCGGCTCCTTCTCCAACACCGCGCCGGAGAGGTTGTGATTGCCGAGGTCGAGGGCCTTGTCGATCACGCAAATGTCGATATCGGGCTTAAGGACCTTCAGTTGAATGGCCGTCGACAGGCCGGCGGGGCCGGCGCCCACGACCAGGACTGACACCTTGCTGTATTCGCTGTGGTTTACCACGTTCTATTCCTCATCAAACCAAGAAACAGATTTCCCGTGTGAAGGATGTCATTGCGAGCGAAGCGAAGCAATCTCACGTGCCAGGGGTTGAGATTGCTTCATCGCCCTCGGTGCGAAGCGCCGCTGCGCGTCGGGCCTCGCAATGACATTCTTCCACTTTCTACTTCCAACTCCTTACCTCTGCAAGGCCTCGACCAGCTTCGGGATGATCTCCTCGACGGCTCCGACGACGTAGTAGTCGCACTGCTTGAAGATCGGCGCGTTCGGGTCGCTGTTGATCGCCACGATCGTCTCGGTATTGGCCACGCCGATCATGTGCTGGATCGCGCCGGAGATGCCCAAGGCGACGTAGAGCTTGGGGCCGACGGACGTTCCCGTCTGGCCCACCTGGTGGATTCGCCCGATGTAGCCCTGCTCGACCGCCGCACGCGAGGCGCCCCGCTCGACCTCCGTACCGAGCTTCTTGCTCAGACTGCTCGTCAGGCTGCCAATAAGCTTCTCGTAGTTGTCGCGGCTCTGCATGCCCTTGCCGCCGGAGACGATGGCGTCGGCGTGCAGATTCACCTGCCCGTGGCCCAGCTCGGTCTTGATGATCTCCAGGCTGACATCGTCCTCGGTCAACTCGACCTTGTGCTTGACGATCTTGCCTTTGCGGGACGGGTCGGTCGGGAGGCGTTTCATCACGCCGGGCCGGGCCGTCGCCATCTGCGACTTGGAGCTTTTCGTGCGAATGGTGGCCATGACGTTGCCGCCCAGGGCCGGACGGGTCTGCAGCAGCAGACCGACTTCGCTCTTTCGGGAACTGTCGCGGATATCGAGCCCCGTGCAATCGGCGGTCAGGCCGCAACCGGTCCGATAGGACACCATGGGGGCCAGCACGCGGCCCTGCGGCGTCGCGGCGTACAGCACGATCTGCGGCACGTACTTGTCAACCGCGTCGGCAATCGCCTTGCGATAGGCCGTCGGGTCGAAAACCTTGAGCAATTCGTGCTCGACGGCGTAGACGGTGTCGGCGCCGGCGGCGATGAACTCTTGGGCCACGTGCGAAACGTTCTCGCCCGCGATGCAGACGCCGACCTTGGTTTCGAGTGAGTCGGCCAACTCGCGGGCCTTGCCGATCAGCTCGAACGTCGCCGGATGCACGACGCCGTCGTTGTGCTCGGCGACCACCCAGACTTCGCCCTGGAAGGCGGGCTCGGTCGCCTTGAGGCCGGCCAGCATGTCCTCCAGGGCCTTTTTCTGGAAGCTCGCGCCGACCGCTGCCAGGATCTTCTCCTGGGCCGCTTCATCGACCTGGTTGATATCCGTGATCTTGAGGTCCTTCAAGGTCCTGGCGAGAAGGTTGAAGTCCTCCTGCTCCTTGGCCGTGCCTTCCCACCTTCGCTCGAAGAGGCTCGTCCGCCGCTTGGGCAGGATGTACTTGCCGTCCTCTTTCTTGCCCGTCGCAGCCCCCTGGCCGTCGCCCTTCTTGTAGCTTTCGACGATGATCTTGGCCAGCTCCCGGACATCGCTGACCTGCTTGCACTTTCGCGTGCTCTTGCCGGGCGGGAAGACGCGAATCACGGCGGTCTTGGAGCCTTTGGCTCCGATCTGCGGCGCATTGATGTCGCCGGCGCCCCACTGGATCATCGGGGCCTTGGCCCCCCACCGCGTGCCGGCAAACGTCGCGAACAGCGGATACTCGTACTTGGCGACGGTGATGACGGCGGGCAGCTTTTTGGCGGCCACCGTCTGGCTGCCGCCGCTGATGATGCGGGTGAACTCGAAACGGTTGTTCTTATACTCCGCCCCGGTCACGTAGGCGATGCAGGGCAGCTTGAGCTCCTCGGCGATCTGCGCCGGCACCTGGGCGGTATCGCCATCGACCGACTGCATGCCGGACACCACGAGGAAGTCATCGCCGCACTTGAGGATCTCCTGGGTGATTCGGCGGATGGCATAGGCCAGCGGGTTGGCCGTCGCTACGGTGTCCGCGCCGCCAAGAGCTCTATCGGTCAGCAGAACCACCTGATCGGCCGCACGGGCCAGGCTGTACCGCAGCACCTCGTCGGCCATCGGCGGCCCCATCGTCAGCGCGACCAGGCGGGCGTTGGCGTCGCCGCTGATCGTCTTCATGTGCCTGGCAAACGCCAGGGCCTGGGCGTCCAGCTCGTTGATCACGCTGGCCAGCCGCGCGCGGACGAGCGTGCCCGTCTCCGGGTCGAACGCATTGTCCGTGATTTGCGAGACATCAGGAACCTGCTTGACCAGAACAATATAGTCGCTCATAGGCAAATTTCCCTAAGAAATACCCCGCCCTCGAGGCTTTTCAGGCATGGACAAGACGTAGAACCTCCGCCGCTCAATCCGCATATTCTACACACCCGTGCTGTACGTGTGTTCGTGTCCAAAGCTACGAGACCATCACTTCTGCCTCCCCCGCCGCGCCGCTGCGCGCCGGAGATAATAAAAGTGCACATCATAGGCCCCTGTTACCGTCGTGTCAACCCATTCCGGAACAAAACGACCGCATGGCTCCGCGCAAAGGCAGATCTTTATGACGCGCGCCATCACAACAAACTGCCGGCAGTCACACCAAGTTATTTGATGCTTCCGGTCACAACAAACCACACGCAGTTCGGCGAAAACTTTGCTATGCCTTCAGCATCTTCGATGCTATAATGCCCGTATGGGCCGATCCTATAGGTTGGCTGCCGTAACGAATATACGTGCAAAGAGGCGATCAAGGAGGTGAGATCCGCATCGGATCTTTGGCCTCGAAGGAGGCGAATTGCGTGAAAGCAAAAGCTCTCACATGTCTGCGGCAAGCTATTGGACGAACAGATGTAGAATTCCGGGACGGACAATGGGAATGCATTGACGCGATAATGCGGCGACAACGCCTGTTGGTAGTGGAGCGCACCGGCTGGGGCAAAAGTATGGTCTACTTCGTGGCCACAAGACTGCTCCGTGAGCAAGGAATGGGGCCCACACTTCTGATTTCACCTCTGCTGGCGTTGATGCGCAACCAGATTGTCGCCGCCACGGGCTTGTCGATCCGGGCCAAGACAATCAATTCCAGCAACCGCGACGAATGGAAGCAGATTGAGGCCGAACTTCGCCGGGACGAGGTCGACATCCTTCTGATCTCTCCAGAGCGTCTTGCCAACGATGATTTCCGTGTCAATGTGCTTCAGCACGTGGCAAACCGCGTGGGCTTTTTTGTCGTGGATGAGGCGCATTGCATCTCCGATTGGGGCCATGACTTTCGTCCCGATTATCGGCGCATTGTGCGGGTTCTACAGGCGCTGCCGGAGAATCTGCCGGTCTTGGCAACCACCGCGACGGCGAACGACCGCGTGGTGGAGGACGTGGCCACTCAGTTGGGCAGCCTCCAAGTCGTTCGGGGGCCACTCACTCGCGAAAGTCTGATGTTGCAGAATGTCCACCTGCCCAGCCCTGCCGCCCGTATGGCCTGGTTGGCAGAGAACCTGCCTCGCATAAAAGGCAGCGGCATCATCTATACCCTGACCGTTCGCGACGCGGAGAGGGTTGCCCAATGGTTGCAAGATAACCAAATCGCAGCGGAGGCCTATCATGCGGATCTAAAAGATGACGAAAGCGGAGGGTCTCGGCGGGAAGAGTTGGAGGAGAAGTTGCTGAACAACCGCATGAAGGCGCTGGTATCAACAGTGGCGCTTGGCATGGGGTTTGACAAGCCGGATTTGGGATTCGTGATTCATTTCCAGAGGCCAGGTTCAGTCGTGCACTACTACCAGCAGATAGGCCGGGCCGGTCGGTCTCTCGATCAGGCATACTGTGTACTGTTGAGCGGAGAGGAAGACAAGGAGATCACAGATTATTTTATCCGCACGGCGTTCCCGCCCCACGCACACATAATCGATGTTCTGCGTGCGCTTGAGGCTGCACCTGATGGATTATCCGTCCCCGAACTGGAATCGCAGTTGAATTTGCGCCGAAGCCAGATAGACAAAGTGCTTACACTCCTTTCGGTTGAGGACCCATCTCCTGTCGTAAAACAGAGATCGAAATGGTTCACCACTGCAGTAACATACGAGGTGGACCAAACAAGGATTGATCGGGTGACGGCGATGCGTCGCGCGGAGCAGGAGGATATGCTGGCCTATGCCCAAACTCGCGATTGCTTGATGCAATACTTGGCCCGCAAGCTAGATGATTCGTACGCGCGGCCATGTGGCAAATGTGCGAATTGCGCAGGAAGGCCTTTATTGGCTGTTGAGACGAGTTCGGCATTAGCCAATAAGGCGGCGATTTTTCTGCGGCGCAGTTATCAAATCGTCCAGCCGCGACGCCAATGGCCGACGGGGAACGCATTTCTCATCTATGGTTTTCATGGACGGATCAACACGGATCTCCAAGCCGCAGAAGGGCGGGCGCTGTCTATCTGGGGAGATGCCGGATGGGGCGAGTTAGTCAGAAATGGCAAATACGGAGTGGGCCGTTTCCCGGACGAACTGATTGAGGGTTGTGTGGAGATGCTCAATCAGTGGGCTCCTGAGCCAGCGCCTTGCTGGATTACGTGCGTGCCCTCCCTGAGACATCCGAACCTTGTGCCCGACTTCGCGCAGCGACTGGCGGCACACATGCGACTTGAGTTCTCACCATGTGTGTGTAAGACCCATGAAAATCGCCCCCAGAAGGACATGGAGAATAGCTTTCAACAGGTGCGCAATCTGGACGGCGTGTTTGAAGTTGACTCGAATCTGGTAAGGGACCAGCCGGTGATACTTCTGGATGATATGATAGACTCCGGATGGACGTTTACCGTGGTCGCCGCACTATTACGACGCACGGGCTGTTCATGCGTATATCCGTTGGCCCTTGCATTAGTCTCGGTACGTACAAACTAGCTGGGTGTGCATACAATGGACATGGTTAAGTTATCTGAGGACGCAAAAGCTGTTTTGCTGTTGTGTGGTTTCTTCGGCAATGCCAAAAATGGCACTGATGTTCCGCTGTCGCTATCCGATTACAATCGAGTTGCGGCTTGGCTGAGTGCCCATGAGTACCGTCCGCGCAACCTCGTGACCGGCACAGCACTCGCGGCGTTGAAGAGCGAACGTCCTCCAGACATTGACCCGACTCGATGCGAACGGCTATTGGCGCGCGGCGCTGCTATGGCATTTGCCTTGGAGCGATGGATGAATAAGGGGATATGGGTAATCTGCCGAAGTGACGGTGATTATCCACGGCGATTACGAGATCATCTGAGAACCCAAGCACCACCTGTTTTATATGGGATTGGGGAGCAGCGTCTTCTTGACAATGGGGGCTTGGCAGTCGTGGGTTCGAGGAATATAGAACAGAATGGTTCGGATTTTGCCTCTGAGGTGGCACGGCACGCAGCCAAGCAGGGTTTGTCTGTCGTATCGGGTGGCGCCCGAGGGGTCGATCAGATTGCCATGAATGCGGCCTTGGAGGCAGGTGGGACTGTGGTCGGAGTCTTGGCCGATAGTCTGCTGAGAACATCGTTGAATCAGGAGGCACGCGAACCTATCCGAAGTCAACGGCTCACCTTGATCTCGGCATGTCACCCCGAGGCCGGATGGAACGTGGGCAATGCCATGGGACGCAACAAACATATCTACGCCCTAAGCGATTATGCCATCGTGGTGAGTTCAGACTATCGAAAGGGCGGGACTTGGGAGGGAGCTCTTGAGGAATTGCAGCGCGGCATCCATACACCCGTGTTTGTACGAGCATACAAGGATGCGCCCAAAGGAAATGAGGAGCTGATCAAAAGAGGCGCTCTGCCATTTCCAGATCAGCCTTGGGAGAGACCTTTTGTTGAGCTCCTGGCAGACGCGGCACGCAATGCACGTGTCAATACGCCCGCAGATATGGCGAACTTGTTTACGGGTATCAAGCAAGAAGCGGTGTCCATTCCATCTGACTCAGCGGAGCTGGTCAAAAAGTCAGACCGAGCACTATCGGGAAAGCCTGCGGGAGAAACATCGGCACACAGCGTCTTTGAAGCCGTCCTGCCTATTCTCTGTAGCGCTCTGAGCCAGCCACACACAATCGCTGACCTGGCAGCAGCGTTGGACATCCAACAGACCCAGTTGAACCGATGGGTAGAAGAAGCTACAAGGCGGGGACTCGTCAGAAGACTCGCAAAGCCGACTCGTTATGTGGCGATGCCCAGCGAAAAGTCATGCCTGCTATTCAGGCAAGGGGATGTCGACGAGTGAATCACCGGCGACTCTGGATGCGAGTGTAGGAGGAAAAGGACTTGTATCCTGGATCAAGCTCTGGCTGACGACGGCCCTTCTCCTGGTTGCCCTGCCCCTTGCGAAATTATGGAACGCGAGATTTGGTATGATGGCCGGACAGGGGATGAGTTGACGGAGCCTGAGCCGGTGAATCATGGGGTCCGGCTGACAGGACAAGCGATGAGAAAGATATGGCGTTCACTCGTGGTCGGCATCGCCGTGGCGGCATGCCTCCCTGCCGGCACTGGATGGGGCCAGATTCCACCCCAGTATGGGACCCTCAGGATCGAGGACCGAGCATCCTTTGATTTCTACGCGGACCGGAACAACTTCCCCGGGGCGATGCAGACGCCCGAGGTGAAGTTCACGATCACGGGCGTCGACACGCCCAGCCCGCAACTGTACTTCATGAATACGAAGAACTACCCCTATCACTACGATTTCGTCGTGGACTGTCTGGGCTGGCGGATCAGCCTGGAGACCTTCAACCGCGAGACCTATTTCACCGACCATCGCAAGAACCTGGCGGGGAGCATCATCGCCCACGACTACTACGAGCCCAATGAGGCGATCCGGGGCATCTATACCATGGAGTTCTGGCCGACGGACCCCGTGACCTTTGAATTCGTCCGGCTGGCTTACGATCTGATCTCGGCGAACATGCCTCTTGCGAAAGGCAGGCTCTACTACCATGCCCCGAGCGAGACCCAGCGAGCCTTGTACGAGACCGAGAAAGCCCTCTACGAGGCATCCTCGGTCGCGGTCATCCGGACGGAGGACCTCTTCGCACGGATTACCTACACGCCTTTGACGGCGGGACTGGCCTACGGCCGATTGAGAATCATCGAAGGCCCGGAGACCGTATCCGCCCATGATGTCGTGGTCTACCGGACGGTCCCGAACACGCTGAGCCACGTGGCGGGCATCATCACGGAGGTCCCCCAAACACCCCTGTCCCACATCAATCTCAAGGCCAAACAGAATCACACGCCCAATGCGTATATCCGAGACGCCGCCACCCGTCCGGAGGTCGTTGCCCTGGCCGGCCGGTACGTCCGCTTCGCCGTCGAGCCTGAGGGTTATACCCTGGAAGAGGCCTCTGGGGCGGATGTCAACGCGTTCTTCGATTCCATCCGGCCGAAGGAACCCCGCGTGCCTCCGCGAAACCTGACCGTCACGGCCATCGCCCCACTGACGGCGATTCGCTTTGCGGATTCCAACAGTGTCGGCGCCAAAGCCGCCAACATGGCGGAACTGGTCAAGCTGTTCTATCGTCGCGCCTCCTTCCGTGGTTTTGCGGTCCCATTCTACTTCTACGACGAGTTCATGAAGCACAACGGCTTCTACGACGCGGCCGTGGCCCTGATGGCGGACCCGGCCTTCCGGAACGATCCGCAGACGCGCGAGAGCCGGCTGGACGCGTTCCGCACAAGGCTGCGGGCCGGCACCCTGCCGGACTGGATGCTTGAAGCCCTTGCCTCCATGCACGCGTCCTTTGCCGCCGGGACATCGGTGCGATGCCGCTCCAGCAGCAACAACGAGGACTTGCCGGGCTTCAACGGCGCGGGATTGTACGAATCCTACACCCATCACCCGGACGAGGGCCACATCGCCAAGACGGTGAAGCAGGTTTGGGCCAGCCTATGGACGTATCGTGCCTTCGAGGAACGCGAGTTCTACCGGGTCGATCACCTGCAGGCGGCGATGGGCGTGCTCGTGCATGCAAACTACGAGAACGAACGGGCGAATGGCGTCGGCGTGACGAAGAACATCTACGACGCCCACTGGCCCGGCTATTATGTGAACGTCCAGGTGGGTGAAGACCTCGTGACCAATCCGCCTGCCCTCTCGGTCCCTGACGAGTTCCTGGTCGCCAACCTCGCCGGCGCAGAGCGCTATGAGATTCAGTACATTCGCCACTCCAATCTCGCCGCCACCGGCCGCCCCATCCTGACGAAAGAGCAGATCTTCGAGCTGGCTGACGCGATGGGCCGCATCCAGGAGCACTTCCAGACTCTCTACCGCGTCCATCCGGCGGACCCCGACTTCGCCATGGAAATCGAATTCAAAATCACGGCCGACGGCCGCCTCAGCGTCAAACAGGCCCGCCCATGGGTCGAGTAGAGCTCGGCATTCTCATGCCTCTACAACCGTCTTGCAGCGGTGCATGGGCTGCGGGCGGGCAGGACGCAGGCAAAACCAACAGGCGATGCGCGGATGGAGTGACATTTGTGATGCGAAAGATATTGACATTGTGTTGAGAATATGGTATAGAGGAATCAGGCTCGCGAGGAGGGTGTACTATACACCTCGCTTCCGCACGGGCGACAGGGTGGTCAGGGCGTTCTGGTTGATACCCCCCCCTTCCGGGAAGCACGCGGCTGGAAACACGTAGTGCCTCACAAGTCCAGAGCAGAGATCACCTGTATGTACAAGGCTTCATTGCTGGCGCTGGCAGCTTGTCTGGTCGGTTTCGTGAGTCAGGTCCCGGTAGCCTTGGGGGAAGACCCCAACACGCCGCCAACTCCCAACCCACCTGCGAGGCAGAGGTTCCCACCAGGCGGACAGAACGACCCTAATGCGGTGGGGCCCCTGATCGGTCCCTGGCTGCACCTGCCGGATTTGCCGGAGAGCAAAGAGCAGTTCGGTTTCGAAGCCTGCGAGGGCAAACTCTACGCCGTGGCCGGAATCCACAACGGCGAGGAGACCGATTCCTCCTTCGTCTACAACACCAACAGCGGCCAATGGCAGCCGATTGCCCCATTGCCGAGAGCGGTCCAGAGCATCTGCCTGCGGGCCGTGAAGGGGCGGCTCTTCAGCTTCGGCGGCTACCACCATCGCTATGCCATCAAGCACTCCGACGTTTGGCTCTACGATCCCGTTGCCGATGCATGGCTGCCCCGCAGCCCCATGCCCGTGGCAAGGGAGGACGCCGGGTCGGGGGTCGTCAACGGCCAGGTTTGGATCGTCGGCGGCCTGACGAATCCCGGTCACGAGCTTGTAGCCCGGATCGATGTATATGATCCCGATCTCGACGCCTGGGTCATGTCCTTCGCCATAAAGCCCCACGACGGAGACTGGCCCGGCCGGGCGCTCGGCGACTTTGCGTGTGCGGCGGATGGCGCCATCTGGTGCCTGGCGGGTACCGAGACAACGGAGGGCTATCCCTTCCTGCGGCCTGAACCTCTGGGGTTCTTTGCCACCGAGACCGACATAGGGTACGTTCCCATCCCCGACCCACGCTGCTACGCCGAGCTCGAGGTCATCGGCGGTGACCTGTTCGTTGTGGGCGGTTGCCGCACCTCGACCTGGGATTATGCCGATACCATGCTCATCCTGGATCTTCAGACGCAGACGTGGAAAGAGCCCGTGCTCCTGCCCTACGGGGCCCGGGGCCAGGGTGTCTGTTCGTGGAATGGGGCCCTCTACCTCGCCGGCGGCTACGACGGCCGGACGCGAGACGATTTCTGCATGTGGATGGACGACGACGCGAAATGACAGAGGTGCGTCCACCGGTTGCGCAGCTCGTTTCGTGAACGGTTGCGTCGAGCGGTGCCAGCCATGACCCACGCAGCCGATAGGAGCGTCGGGATCCCCAACGGGGAACTATGCCTTGCGGGCCCCGTCGCAACCGCTTCACGGTCTTCGCCGCAAGCGAGACCCGCGTCTCCAAGCGCGCGATCGCCGGCAATCTCTTGACATCGGGATCGAGACTGGTTATATAACCGTTTGCAGTGACGCCGTGAGGCGTTTCGTGGATAGGCTCCTCTTGAGGTATGTATGAGAGAATCATGTATGGCTCCCGGCATCGATGCACGGGAGAAAGAGCCTGTGCCCCGGATGAAGGTCTGGCTTACGGCAGGCCGAGTCTGGGCCCTGCCGGCGTCGATCATGCCCGTTGCCTTCGGGACCGTTCTGGCGATCACCATCGGCCCAGCGGCCTTTGACTTCACCCTATTCCTCCTTTCTCTTGTCGGCATGGCCCTGCTCCACGTGGGGGCCAATATCCTCAACGACGTGTACGACTACCGCAACGGCCTTGACAAACAGGTCAACCCGGCGAGCGGCGCCGTGGTCCGCCGGTGGATCACCCCGCGGCAGGCATTGCAGGCCGGCGTGACCTGTCTGACCGTCGGCTCCTTGATTGGCCTTTACGTCGTCGCCCGGATCGGCATCCCCATCCTCTACATCGGCGCCGTGGGGGTGCTCATCGGTATCCTCTATACGTGGGGGCCGTGGCCCCTCAAGTATCATGCGTTCGGGGACCTCGCCGTCTTTCTGGATTTCGGCATTCTCGGCGCCCTGGGTGCCTGGACGGTTCAGACGGGCCATTTGTCCTGGGTGCCGGCCGTCTGGGCCGTGCCCATGTCGCTTCTGGTGATTGCCATCCTTCATTCCAACAACTGGCGAGACATCGGCAGCGACACCGACGGGAGAATTCGCACCGTGGCCAGTTCCCTGGGAGATGCCGGCTCACAGGCGTACCAGAGAGCGCTCTTGTTCGCCCCGTTTGTCTTGATCGCCCTTCTCGTGCTCCTGACGCACGTGACGGACATCTCCCCCCAAATGCCTGTGACCTTTCTCATCACGCTGTTGGCCTTGCCGGTGGCCCTTCGATTGGCCAGGACCGGTTCTCAGCGGCATGATCCAAGGAAAGGGCAGGCCTTCGCGGCGATGGACGGAGCCACAGCCCAACTGAATCTTCTGTTTGGGCTGCTGTGCGTGGCGGCCCTGGGCCTGCACGCCCTGATAAGATAAGGCCCCGGGGGTCGTATTCCGTGAAATCAACACTCGCCGTGCCGGGGCTGGCTCTATCGGCAATACCGGTCCATGTTCCTCAACGCCGTCAGCCATACCGTCTGGAACATCGTCATCTTCGTCCTGTTTCCGCTCGGTTGACATCCACAATTCGATACCCCGCCGGCTCGAGCTGGAGCGTGGCGTGCTCGATGCCGAACTGCTTGCGAAGCGTGCTCTGCAGGCCCCGCAGACGCTGCTGCCAGCAGGCGGGGTCGCTGCACGTCGGCTTGCGCCGGAATGATGCCCGCGCCATCGTCAACAATCCATAATCAATGAGGCTGGTTTTTGCTTGTCATATGGGCCCCAATGCGGTTAAATGACGGCCTTGGAGGTAGGAGAAAGTTAAGACGGGTACTGATTTGAGGTGTGCAGAAATGGCAGATCTGAAGGCATTGGCTGAGGCGGTGATCCGCGGGGATCAGACGACGGCGGTGAACGTCACGAAGACGGCGTTGCAGGAGAAGATGGCCCCGAAGAAGATTCTCGACGAGGGCCTCATCGCCGGCATGGACGTGGTGGGCGCTCGCTTCAAGAGCAACGAGATCTACATTCCGGAGGTCCTGATCGCGGCACGGGCGATGAAGATGGCGATGGAGGTGCTCGAGCCGGAGCTGGCCAAGGCCGGCGTCAAGCCTATCGGCAAGATCATGATCGGCACCGTCCAGGGCGACCTGCACGACATCGGCAAGAACCTGGTGGCCATGATGATGAAGGGGGCCGGGTTCGAGGTGATCGACCTGGGCGTGGACGTCTCGCCGGACAAGTTCGCGGCGGAAGCCAAGGCCAAGGGCGCCAACCTGATCGGCATGAGTGCCCTGCTGACCACGACGATGCCGGGCATGGAAAAGACGATCAAGGCCCTCAAGCAGGCCGGCGTCACGGCGAAAGTCATGGTCGGCGGCGCCCCGGTCACGCAGAGTTTCGCCGACAGAATCGGCGCCAACGGCTTCGCCCCCGACGCCGCCTCCGCCGTCGACACGGCCAAGCGCCTCGTCGCCTGAGGCAGGCAAGTGTGACGTGGGAAGTTTGAAGTGGGAAGCCCGAAAAATGGGAAACTTGGCACCTCAAGCTTGAGACTCTCGACTGCCCGTTCCGACCTTGCAAGGACAGCGTATCCAGCGCTGTCCTTTTCTCTTCCTCCGGGCGTGACCCCCTGCTCCAAGTCCGCTTCTTGAGCCACAGAGGGCACCGAGGGCACAGAGAATGAAGAAACGATTCAAACAGACGCAACCACGGCAGCGGCGAAAGCCGGTAGGGTGTGCTCCGCACACCATCTTTCCGCGTCAGAGGAAAATGTGAAATGTGCGGGCGCGACCCCCTATCCGGAGAATCCGAGGGTCAGTCCTCAGAAGCAGGTAGCGCGGCTATCATACTGCAATCCGAGGACCGACCCCTTCACCGGGGTTTCTGAGGTACTCCATCTACTTGCTACCCAGTGTTGCCCCATCTTCTTTCCATCCATTTGGAAAGAAGAATTGAATTCCAGTTCTTTGATAGAGATCAGACGATGCGAACGGACCTTTGTATCCAAGGCCGCGCGCGACCCTCTCCCGCTCAATCCTCTCGAAAGTTACCAGACGAGGATCAAATGTAACTTCCTCAAATAACTCGTTGGGGTCAATCGGAATCCTGATCACGTCTTGGCTGTTATTCCCACGCTCGTCAACGCAGATGAACCTTACTTCCCGCTCGTGCGAGAAGGCGCTTCTCTTTAACAACAGTAATTCGGCACGAAGCTGGCCCGCCCCGAGCGCAGCCGGGCCGTGCTGATGTATAAGACCTGCGAGATATTGCTTTATCTGATCGTAGGTTCCGTATCGTACCGCTCCCACGAAGCATACCACGCCAGAAAGTGACGCCGTCCAATCTTGGCCTGCGCAAATTAGTCGCGTAGCTGAGCTGCGAACACGAACACCCTCATGTCGCGGGTCGGTATTGTGCCCGAAATGAGAGTCTTTGACTACTCGAGAGTAGGCGCGAAGTAGAGTGTCCGACTCTTCAGTTCTTGACCAGCATTGTGCATATGCTGGTCGCAGGTATGGGGCTAATGGTTGTTGTTGGTACGGCATTGAGCGCAGATCCGCTATCGTGCTGCCAGAAGCGAGAACCTCAAACGGATCCTCCCATCGATGAGGAGGCACCAGCACAAGTTGCCTCAGCCGAAGCGCCTCCTCAAAGAACCAGAGAGGATAGAAACGGTAGATGGGCGCGTCGGGATCGGGAATTCCGATGATGCCTTCTTTATCTGATCGAATTGGTTCAGCGGTCATTGTTATCACATGGCTTTGTTACTGGGGCGTATTTAGATGTTATTTATTTGGGGACAGCATACCCAATTCATGGGAATTTGAGGACTACCTCTATGCCAGCTTGTAGGCGACTTGTTCGTCGAGAATATCCTTCACGGTCAGGGCGATGATGCTCTTGCCGGTCTTCTTGAAGAAGGCTTGAATCTCCGCCATCGCGTCGGAGGAGAAGTCGAAGGAGACGAAGAAGCCCTTCTGGCGATCCTCGCGCATCATTACCGCCTCGAACACATCGATATCGGGCCGTCCGACCTTATCCTTCTGCTTGACCTGAATCGGATACCAGATGTCCATGAAGTCGAGTTCCCCTTCTTGTTTCTTCGGTGTGGCCGAGACCGGATAGATGCGCCCATCGATACCCATGTCGCCGACCTGTGCCTTGTTGGGAATGCCGCCCAGTGCGATGACTGCCCAGTTCTCAAACTCGAAGGGCGGAATCTTGCGCAACTGCTGCTCGGTCCACGGCAGGTCGCGCACGACAAAGCCACGACCAATGCGCCAGAGTTTCTCATCTTCCTTCATGCCGCAGACATCACGTAATCGCTTGGCCATCACTCGGCAGGCAGTAGGGGAGATGTCGATGCCGATCCACTGCCGTCCCAGGTTCTCCGCCGCCACCAACGCCGTCCCGCATCCGCAGAAGGCATCCAGAACAATCTCGTTTTCGGTGCTGCTTGCTTTGATGATGCGATCAAGGAGGGCAAGGGGTTTCTGTGTGGGGTAGCCAAGCCGTTCTTGTGCTTGGGAGTTTATGGGCGGGATGTCTGTCCAGACGGTATCGATTGGACGTCCTTCCTGTTCGTCAAGGTATCGCTTCAGTTGCGGGACCCCACCGCGTTTGGTTTGAACAACGATCCCTTGTTCATACGCCTCTTGCATTCGCTCCTTTGTCCACCGCCAGACGCGAGTGACTCCAAGGAACTCATACATCAGATTGGGACGGTCAGGATTTGGATTGATGAGATTGTCAAGACGATAGATTCGCCCATCTGCATCCCGGTGAGAGTACTTCGTGGCCGTCTTCTCATCAAGGTTGTTCGCGTCGTATTTCTGATAAGGGCGATTGAATCTGAATTCGTGGGACTTTGTGTAATAGAAGATCGTGTCATGATTGTTTGGAAACCCCGTAAAAGCAAGTCCCTTTGCCGTGGTGCGTTTCCAGATGATCTCGCTCTGGAAGGAATCAGCACCGAATATCTGGTCGAGCATGACCCTGACGTAGTGAGAGGCGTGCCAGTCACAGTGATAGTAGAAAGAGCCGGTCTTCTTGAGGACCCGGTGGAGTTCGACGCAGCGCGGGCGCATGAAGTCGATATAGACGGCCGTGGAGGCGTGGCGGTCCTCGAAGGCGCGTTTCTCCTTCGTCTCGCCCCAGAAGACCTCATAGTTGCGGTTGGAATTGAACGGCGGGTCGATGTAGATCAGATCGACGCACTCCGGGGGCAGCTTTCTCAACTGGTCGAGATTGTCCCCGCAGTAGATGACCCGCGTATCGACCAGTGCGGAGGGCTTACCGGTTGTCTGGGCTTCCCTTGAAGCGGATACAGGTTTCTTTGCCATAACGACCAGTGTAAGCCCAATCCCGCAGTTTTCAAGCCTTGAAGGAGGAGTCAAAGTCTCCGCATGGGCTGAAGCCCATCCTACAATCCTCTGTGTCCTCGGTGTCCTCTGTGGCAGAACACCTTTTTCGCACTGCCACCCGTTCACATCTTGTTCTCGCGCGAAGATTCCTGAGAGCAGGCAACGTAAGGTATTGAAATCCAAAGAGTTATGTCTCGCGCAGAGACGCAGGGCCGCTGGGTGTGAAAAACCGTTGTTGTGCTCTGATTTCTGCGCCTCCGCGCCTCTGCGCGAGGTCATTCCGGCTGCGGCCGAAGGCCCGGCTACGTAAGTCCATGTCAGAACAGGGTTTATCCGCGTCCATCGGCGGTTTCGATGTCTTTTGCGTTCCCGGTGGCAACTCCGGGTCCGCAGCCGGGGGCGGCAGGGCCGCAGGTGCGAAGGGTGACACGTGTGAAGGGTCTGAAGGGAAACGACCGGGGGCGGCTGTGCTACATTTTTTTGCAGGGCTTTCCTTAGTCCTTCTGGGACAAGTGTTTATGAGATAACAAAATTATTATATTTTGTTGGTATTATTATTGACATACTTGAATGGTCAATGTACCATGTATCGTGAAAACTCGAGTATCGAAACTCGATTCCCGCCTTCGCGGGAATGACACCCCTGCGTCGACAGGGGCGAAACAAGTTCAAAGGCTCGAATGACTCGAATTCAAAACGGTTGTGTCGCCTGGCAGTGACTGCGGCCCGATTGAGAGTCTGTTCCAACGGAAAGGAAGAACCATGAGCGAGGTTGGGAGCAACGAGACGGCCGATCCTTGGGCCGTGCTTGCGAAGAAGCGGCCGGCCGTGCCGCCGCCGGAGAGCGACCTTTGGCCCGAGGAATACCGGGGGAAACGCTGGAAGCGGGCCTTCGCCATCCTGTTCGCAGGCAAATGCCTGTTGTGCCGCTACGGCTGCCAGCAGCCGAAATCCCGGCGCATGCTGGACCGGTGGGCGGGTCTGACCACGCGCATGCTGTGCATCAATCACCCCAGCAGTCCCGGCGCGTTGCTGGAGGTCCTGCCGACCGACACGTGCCGGAATTTCCAGGCGAAACGCTGGAAGATGCCGCTCGCGGCGCAGGCCCGGGGCAACCCTCCCAGCCCTGCGGCCCCGTCCGAGTCCGATCCCGAGATCCGGCGTATCCCGCTGGGGCACGACTTGTTCGCTCTCGTCGATGCCGCCGACTACGAAGAGCTGAGCAAGCACAAGTGGCACGCGAGCCCCCATGACGGGGGTCCCTATGTGACGGCCCGAATAGGCAAAAGGACCGTGTATATGCACCGCGAGATCATGCGGCCGCCTGAGGGCTATGTCGTGGACCACATCGACCACAACCGGCTGAACCACCGGCGCAGCAATCTGCGCGTGTGCACGCCCCAGCAGAATAAGGCGAACGTGGGGCCGCAAGGCGGCTCCTCCCGGTTTGTCGGTGTGACCCGTCGCGGGAAGAAATGGGAAGCACAGATCGTGTACCAGGGCAAGCATCTTTACCTTGGTCTATTTAACGATGAGGCCGAGGCGGCCAAGGCCCGCGACCGCAAGGCCTACGAGCTCAACGGCTCCTACGCCCACCTCAACTTCCCCGAGGCCTTCCCCTCCCCGATGCCAGGCAGGCAAGACGAGCATCCCCGCCGGCAGATGGTGTCGTGCGGAGACGCACGACCCTCGATCAGGTCGAGGGCAGGCTCTACGAAAGCACCTCAGGACACGCCCCAGACACGCAAAGCGAATGGGGCTTCTCCTTGGGCGTGTGCCGCGGTAAAATGGACACTTGGTGATATGAGAAAGATCAAGAGTCCCAGCCTGGCGCAGTTGCTGATGCAGCTTCGGTTCACGCCGGAGGTCAAGCGGCGTGCGCAGCTCGACGCGGCGGCGAAGCTGTATTGTCTGGTCGAGCCGGACAAGCAGTACCCCTACGACTTCGTCTGCTTCCACATCACCAGCTTTCAACCCAAGGGCAATCCGGAGCCGGAAATCATTGCGGGCCGCGACCTGCTCGACGATCTGCAGGTCTTCATCTCCAAGCTCAGCGCCCGATTGGCCGTGCCGGCCGCTCAGGCGGAGGAACAGGTCCACACGATTGAGGAACTGGCCGCCAAGTTCAATGTCTCCACGAAAACGATCAACCGCTGGCGGAGACGCGGCCTGCTGGCGAGGAAGTTCGTCTTCGATGGCGGCGGGTGCCGGCTTGGGTTCCTGGAATCGGCGGTCGAGCGGTTCGTTCGCGAGAACCCGTCCCTCGTCACGAGCGCCGGCGCGTTCCGGCGGCTGACGGACGGTGAGCGGCAACAGGCCATTCGGCGGGCCCGCAGCCTGGCGGCGAGGTCGTCCCTGTCCCGGCACCAGATCACCAAAAAGGTCGCCGAAAAGCTCGGCATCGCCCAGGAGACCCTGAGAACGCTGCTGCTACAATATGAGAAAGAGAACCCGGACAAGCCGGTCTTTCGCAGGCCGTTGGGACGCATCCAGCCGACCGAGGCGGCGGAGCTGTATCGGCTCTACAAGCAAGGCGCCGGCGTCCCGCAGCTTATGAAGCAGTTCGACCGCAGCCGGGCCACGGTGCATCGGATCATCAACCAGCGGCGGGCCATGGCGCTGCTGGCCCGGAAGATCGAGTATGTCCCCAGCGACGAGTTCCGGCAGGCCGGGGCCGTGGAGCAAATCCTTGGCAAGCCGTTCTCGCTGGAGCGGCTGGAACCCGACAACAGAATCGAGCCGTTCGAACTGGTCGGCGAGAACCTCCTGCCGGAGTACCTCCAGGTCCTCAAGATCACGCCCGTGCTGAACCGGGAACAGGAGATCGAGCTCTTTCGGCGATACAACTACCTCAAGTACCTGGTTTCCCAGGAGCGGCATCAGCTCAAATTGTCCAAGATCTCCGCAAAGTTGCTCGGACAGCTCGAAGCCTATCTCGATGAGGCCGAAGAGATTCGCAAGTCGCTGGTCGAAGCCAACCTGCGCCTCGTGGTCAGCATCGCCGGCAAGCATACCAGCAACGACGCGGGCTTCCTCGAGCTGGTCAGCAAGGGCAACTTCGCCCTGATCCAGGCCGTGGAGGAATTTGACTATGCGAAGGGGTTCCGCTTCAGCCGCCGGGCGTCGCTTGACATCGCCAAGGAATACGCCAAGGTCTCTGGCCGAAGCACGGAGCTGACGCCGAAGCGGGCGGCCTCTTTGGCCAGCATCCAGCGGGACCTGCGAGGAACCGCCGCCGATGTGTCGGCCATCGAGCGAACCCGCCAGAGCCTGGCACAGGTTATCCGGGAGGAACTCGACGAGCGAGAGCAACACGTCATCCTGCACCATTTCGGCCTGATCGGCTCGTCCATCCGCAAGAACACCAAGACCCTCAAACAGATCGGCGATGAACTCGGATTGACCAAGGAGCGTATCCGCCAGATCGAGCTGACGGCGCTGCAGAAGCTCCGTCAATGCATGACTGGCGAACAGTTCGAGTTGTTGATGGGATGACAAGTCAGGAGCGGGAGAGCTGCTCGCAACGCAGCTGAGGATTGTCTTTGACGGAGCTTCTTCTCATTCTGGTCCTCGTCATCATCGCCAGCGCCGTCGGCACGGTCACCGGCTTCGGCCTATCGACCGTGATGATCCCGGTGATGGTGCTGCTTTATGCGATGCCCGAAAGCCTCCTGTTTGTCGGTGTCATTCACTGGTTCAACGACCTCTGGAAGCTGCTGCTGTTCCGGGAGGGAATCCGTTGGAAGCTGATCCTCAGCTTCGGCATTCCGGGCATCGTTGCCACCGTCATCGGCGCCCACCTGGTCTTGGCTATTCCCAGTGCGATCCTCCAGCGAGTTCTGGGCGTCTTTCTCATCAGCTATGTGGCCTTTCTGTTCGTCAAAAGCGCCTTCAGGGTGAAACAAAACAATGTCGCCGCTGGGGTGGGCGGCGCGTTGTCGGGGTTCTCCGCCGGGGTTTTCGGCATGGGGGGCGCCATCCGTGCCCTGTTCTTGTCGGCGTTCGATCTGCCCAAGCCCGTTTGCCTGGCCACCGCCGGCGCCATCGCCATCGCGATTGACACATCCCGCCTGACCACCTACCTCTGGCAAGGCACCCGGATCGAGCCGATGCTGTTCTGGGGCATGATTCTATTCGTCCCGGCTTCCTTCCTCGGCGCCAGGCTCGGCAAAGGGCTGCTGAACAGGATCCCGCAGGAGCACTTCCGCCAGATCGTCGCCGCGTTCCTGTTCATCATCGGGATCCGGCTGCTGATCCAGTCGGTGTAGCCGCCGCGTTCAGAGTATGCATGAAAGCATGAGCGAACTGCCGGGTCGCAACAGCAGGTGCAGTGCGTGTTGAGCCTGACAGGCGTTACACGGGGCGGCATGGTCAAACGAGTTTGGCTGTGTCTGCTTTGGTACGGCAATGTGCTCAAAGCGGTTCTATTGGCGGTCGCCACTTCACAGGAGCCTCGCGACCTTCTTGGCGAAGTAGGTCAGGATGATGTCGGCGCCGGCGCGTTTGATGGAGGTGAGGACTTCCATCATGCAGGCGTCCCGGTCGAGCAGGCCGGCATCGGCGGCGGCGTTGAGCATCATGCACTCGCCGCTGACGTTGTAGGCCGCGATGGGACAATCGAACCGCTCCCGGGCCCGGCGAATCACGTCGAGATAGCTCAGGGCCGGTTTGACCATGACCATGTCGGCCCCCTCTTCGATGTCCAGCTCGATCTCGCGGAGCGCCTCGCGGGCGTTGGCCGGGTCCATCTGGTAGCCCTTGCGGTCGCCGAAGGCCGGGGCCGATTCGGCCGCGTCGCGGAACGGCCCGTAGAAGGCCGAAGCGAACTTGGCCGCATACGACAGGATCGCGATGTCGTCGAAACCGTTGCACTCCAGCACCTGCCGAATGGCGCGGACGCGGCCGTCCATCATGTCCGACGGCGCGACAATATCCGCGCCGGCCTGCGCGTGCGAGAGCGCCATTTTCGCCAGCAGCTCGCAGGTGGCGTCGTTTTCGACCTTGCCATTCTTGACAACGCCGCAATGCCCCGTGCTGGTATATTCGCACAGGCAGACATCGGTGACCACCAGCAGGTCGGGGGTGCGCTTCTTGATTTCGCGGATCGCCTGCTGCACCACACCGTTTTCCGACCACGCCTCGGAGCCCCTTTCGTCTTTGCTCGCGGGCAAACCGAACAACAGCACGGCGGGGATGCCAAGATCGGCAACTCCCGCCGCTTCCTCCGCGATCAGGTCCGGCGAGAAATGAAAGCAGTCGGTCATCGAGGGAATCGGCTTCTTCAGACCCTCACCCGCCCGGACAAACAGCGGATAGACCAAATCATCAATGCTCAGCGGCGTTTCGCGCACCATCCGCCGCATCGTCGCACTGCGGCGAAGCCGCCGCATCCTGATTTCCGGAAAACCCATGCGTATACTCCATCAACTCTGTTACCAACGGCTTCCATAGTATCTGCGGTCCGCAAGCCGTCAAGGGTTGATCTCCTGAGGGGTGCATGACCGTCATTGCGCGTTTGAGGCCGATAGGAACCCGGCCCCCTCTCGGGAGGCGTTTATCGCTTGGGAGGCTGCCCATATGCCGACGCCCATGAAACGCCCTTGTGCCGGAGGAAGCACGAGTATCTGAAACCGCTGATGAACCCAGATCAACGCTGATAGAGTCCCTCGCGCAGAGAGCGCCAAGGCACGGTTCAGAAGGACTTTGTTGACGTAATCTGCCTCTTCTTCTTTGCGAGCTTGGCGTCTTTGCGAGAGACCGAGTCCTCTCCGTATTCCGCTGCAATCATCAATCAAGAATCATCAATTCCGGGCCTCCCACCACAATCTCGGATAGTCCTTCCCTTCGAGGATCCACCAGAGGTCCTCCGTCCCGTTGGCCGTCTCGCCCACGAAGTCCCAGCCGGCGTTGAGGTATGTCTTGGCCGTCTGCATCTCGCCGGTGGTCTTGCCTGTGCCGCCAGCACTTTGGGTTTGGCCTGAGGTCTGGATGTCCCAGAAACTGGCGGTCACACCCGTGACGGTCCCATACCCCACCAGCCCACCGACGTTCTCCTTTCCAGTGACCAGGCCGGTGCTGTAACAGTTGGCCACAGTACCGTCATTCCGCCCCACCAGTCCGCCGACCGAGAGGTTTCCACTGACCACGCTGGTGCTGTAGCACTCTGTCACATGAGCCGAAGGAAACCAAAACGAGTTCTCGCCTACCAGCCCACCGACGTACTGATTGCCACCGACCGCACCGCTGCTGTAGCAATGGGTCACATCGCCATACTCGTTGCGCCCCACCAGTCCGCCGACACCGTAGTTGCCATTAACAGCACCGGTGCTGTAGCACTCGCCTACATGACCAGCGACCCCGAATGGGCCCTCGTAACCCTCATGCAAACCGCCGTAGTGCAAACCATTCTGTCCGATGAGACCCCCGGCAGACCACCCGCTGACTGCGCCGGTGCTGTAGCACTGTGTCACATAACCCGGCGGCGCACCATAAAGCGAGTTGACAGCCACCAGCCCGCCGGCAGACCCATACTCACTGGTGCCAGTGACCACACCGGTGCTGTAGCACTGGATCACATTACCCCCGTTGCCCCCCACCAGCCCGCCGGCAGACCCGCCATTGACCGTACCAGTGCTGTAGCACTGGGTCATAGTGCCACCCCA
>Ga0315286_10000412_pt1 | contig 35388 bp, 25 predicted proteins | sample YL17G10_0_MG_FD_205038 | JGI IMG/M metagenome (GOLD analysis project Ga0315286, IMG submission 205038) | Sediment microbial communities from Yellowstone Lake, YNP, Wyoming, USA - YL17G10_0 | ecosystem: Environmental > Aquatic > Freshwater > Lake > Sediment | place: USA: Wyoming | collected...
TCTGGTTCGCCGCCGGCACACCCTGGCTCTGGAAACGGGCCAACTGACAGCCTGCGCAGGAATGACGGCTACGCACCTGCCTGCGGCACCATTCCCGCTGTTTCGGCTATCTGGGACGCGATGGCTTTCTTCCGCGGACCCGCCAGGAGAACCTCGTTGTACCCCTGCCCTGTCAAAGCCCAAAAATCGCACAAAAATTCTGTTGAAAGAAACGCATCCTACGGTAGAATACATGGTTTCGGGTATGTTTGGGAGTCATAACCATGAAGGAAAAGATACATCCAAAGTACAACAAGGTCGTGGTTCACTGCGGCTGCGGCAACACGTTTGAGACGCGAAGCACCTCCGACGCGATCCACGCGGAAACCTGCTCGATGTGCCACCCGTTCTACACGGGCAAGCAGAGATTCATGGATACGGCCGGCCGCATCGAGCGGTTCCAGAAGAAGTACGGCACGTCGTACATCAAGAAGCCCAAAGAAGAACAGCCGAAATAGCGACGCGAATCAGGATGACAGAAGCTCCTGGTCCCGCCCCGGCGGGGGCAGGGGCTTTTTGTATGGTGTATGGATAAAGAATGGACCAGCCTGATCGCCGTCCTCGATGAGCGCGATGCGCGATACGAGGAAATCGAGCGGCAGATCTCCGACCCGGCCGTCGCCCGAGAAACGGCCAAGCTCGTCGCCCTGTCCAAGGAGCGAGGCCGCAGCCGGCCTCTCGTCTCGAAATACCGCGAGTACAAGAAGATCGTGGCGGGGATCAAGGACGCTCAGCAGATCCTCAACGGCGCTTCGGCCGAGCCCGACCTGTGCAACATGGCGCAGGAGGAGATCGAGCAGTTGAGCGCCAAGAGAGACGCCCTGCTGGAGGATCTCCAGAATACGCTGATCCTGGCCGACGAGCTGCACGTCGATTCGGTCATCATGGAAATCCGGGCCGGGACCGGCGGCGAAGAAGCCGCCCTGTTCGCCCGGGACCTCTACGAGATGTACGGCCGGTACGCCGCGAAACGCCGATGGCGGGTGGAACAGCTTGACTTCAGCCCTTCGGATATGGGTGGCTTGCGCGAGGTCATTTTCAGCGTCAAGGGCGAAAGTGTGTGGTTGGAGCTGGGCTACGAAGGCGGCGGCCACCGCGTGCAGCGGGTGCCCGAAACGGAGGCCCAGGGCCGGATTCATACCTCGGCGGCCACCGTCGCCGTGCTCCCCGAGCCGGAGGAGGTGGACGTCGAGATCAACCCCAGCGACGTGGTCGAGCACGTCAGCCGGGCCGGCGGGCCGGGCGGTCAAAACGTCAACAAGGTCAGCAGCGCCATTCGTTTGGAGCACGTCCCGACGGGCATCACGGTCAACATGCGGGAGGAGGCCAGCCAGCACAAGAATCGCGCCAAGGCATGGCGAATCCTCCGCAGCCGAGTCTACGAGCTGTACGAAGGCAGACGCCGGGCCGAGCGGGATTCCCAGCGAAAAACCATGATCGGCTCGGGCGACCGGTCCGAGAAGATCCGAACGTACAATTTCCCTCAGAACCGCGTCACCGACCACCGAATCGGCTTGTCGCTGTACAACCTGGACAAAGTCATCAACGGTGAGATGGACGAGTTGATCGCCGCCCTGCGAGAGCACGATCGACAGCAGCGGATCAAGAACCTTCAGGTCTCGCAACGAGCGGGCGCCCCGACGTCGAAATGACCGTTCCGGGCGCACGGCACAAGCGTATGATAGTCGTCGTCACAGGAATGGTTGGCCTCAACAAGAAGATCTATCTTGAGGAGGTCTGTCGCCTCGCGCGAGCGAGCGGCCAGGAGATCGCGCTGTGCAATGTGGGCGACATGATGTACGCGGAGGCCCCGGACGTTCCGCACGGCAAGATCCTCGACATCTCGCTCAAGCGGCTGCACTCGCTGCGCCGCAGCGTGTTCAAGGACATCGTCATCGAGGCCCGCCGGGCCCCCAACCTGATCGTCAATACGCATGCGACGTTCCGCTGGCGCCACGGGCTATTCCCGGCCGTGGACTTCGATCAGATGCGGCAGCTCAACGCCGACATGTACGTCTGCCTGATCGACGGCGTCGCCGCGATGCATCTGCGGCTGTTGCAGGAGCACGCCGTCGAGCATACGCTCAAGGACCTGATCGTCTGGCGGGAAGAGGAGATCATCAGCACGGAGATGCTCTGCAAGGGCATCAACGACCAAGTCCCCTTCTACTGCCTGTCCCGGGGCGGCAAGGAGGAGACGGAAGAGACCTTCTACCGGCTCATATTCCAGAGGCACCTCAAGAGGGCCTATCTGAGTTTCCCGATGACCGCGGTGGCGAGGATCGAGGCCGTCACTGCGGAGATCGGTGAGTTCCGCCGGCAGATGAAGCAGCTCTTCATCTGCTTCGATCCGGGCGACCTGGAAGAAGCCCATTTGCCCCTCGTGGCCCGGCAGGCCCGCGGACAGAGGCTCGATTCCATCGAGGTGATGGTTGCCGATCAGGAGGCGGTCCGCCTGGACATCAAGGAGGTCCTGCAAATCGAGCGCGATATCAACAATCAAATCTATGCTCGCGATTTCCTGCTGATCGACCAGGCCGACATGATCGTGAGCTTCGTGCCGGCCCTGCCGGATGGGAGGGCCGCCATCTCCAGCGGCGTGGAGCGAGAGCTTCAGCACGCCCATGAGGCCGCCAAAGAAGTCTATGTGATCTGGACCGCCCAGCAGCATCCCTCGGTCTTCGTGACGCAGACCGCCACCGCCGTGTTCTCCAGCGTGGCCGACGCCGCTCGATTCCTCGGGGACAAGTACATCGCTGAGGCAATAGGACAATAGGACCTACGCTGGACCAAGGTTGCGGGGGTGGCAGTCTTCGGGTACCCTGCGGCTGCGGGTGAAGACAGAATCCTCCTGATCCTGGAGTTCTCGATGACAGCATCTGAATTACCGACGCCGGCGATCGAGCAAAGCGTATCCGCCGAGAACCTGGCCAAGTACATCGACCACACGCTTCTGCGGGCCGAGGCGACGCAGGCGGAGATCCTGCGGCTCTGCGATGAGGCCGTTGCGCATGGTTTCCACGCCGTCTGTGTCAATCCCCGGTGGCTGTCTTTCGTGGCCGACCGATTGCAGGAGACGCCGGTCCAGGTCGCCGGGGTGGTAAGTCTGCCGCTGGGCGCTGACACGACGAAGATCAAGGCCGCACAGGCGCAGGACGCTATCTATGCGGGCGCCGATGAGATCGACATGGTGGCCGATCTGGCGGCGATCATCGAGGCGGACGCCAAGTACCTGCTGGGCCAATTGACGGCGGTCCTGAGGATCTGTCGTGTCATGAGACCGCCCGTCCTGCTGAAGGTCATCATCGAGTCGGCGGCGCTCACTCACGAGCAGAAGGTCTTCGCCTGCCAGATCGCGCAGCAGACAGGTGTCGATTTCGTCAAAACGAGCACGGGCCTTCATCCCGCCGGCGGCGCCACGGTCGAGGATGTCAGGCTCATGAAGGAGGCTGCCCCCAAGTGCAGGATCAAGGCGGCCGGCGGGATCAAGACCGCTGGGCAGGCACTCGCCATGCTGCAAGCGGGAGCCGAACGGATCGGCACATCCGCCGGCGTTGCGATCATCGAGGAGATTCGCGAGCATGACCGAGGAATTCGTCAGTGAGCCTATCAAGCCGGTCGCCGGAACGTTTGATACGACGGGAATGACCCGAGGCGAGCCTGGACTGCCGCAACGATTCGTGTGGAGAGACAAGGAGTACACCGTCGCGGCGGTACTGGAGGTCTGGAAAGAGGATGGGCCTTGCCGACACGGCAGCGGCGAAAGGTATCTCCGCAAGCACTGGTTCAAGATCGCCACCGAGCAAGGCCCGCGGATGACGCTCTACTTCGAGCGCCAAGCACGATCGACGCGGCGGGGCAAAATGAGATGGTGGCTCTACACCATCGACAGAGAGGAACCGCTTGGTCGATGACGGCCACGTCCCTGGCAGGCTGCCTCACTCGATGGGACGGTTTGCTTGAATATCGCCATCCGCGCCGTTATCATCAAGCGCGGTCGCGCCTTCGTGCAGACCGGAGGCGGGATCGTGGCCGACTCCGATCCGCAGGCCGAGTGGGACGAAACGATTACGAAGGCCAGGGCGCTGTCGGCGGGTATCACGGCCGTCGGGAACACGCGGCATCGCGCCGGCCCTGACGGGAATAGTGGTGGCGAATAGAATGCCCGACAAGGTCTTTTTGAATGACAACCTGATCGACGTTGACGAAGCCTGTGTTTCTGTCACAGACAGTGGTTTTCTGTACGGCGCCGGGCTCTTTGAGACGATGCGCAGTCACAATGGGGTGGTTTTCCGCCTGGAGGACCATCTGGGCCGGCTGTCCTCGAGCGCTCGCACACTGTCGATCTCTCATCCTTTTGAGACGGCTTACATCCGTGAGGCCATAGATCGTTTGCTTCAAGCCCAACAACTGGCCGATGTACGGCTCCGGCTGACCCTGACCAACGGCACGATGACACAGCCGGAAGAACAGCGAAAACCGACCCTGCTGATCACCGCCACGGAGTTCCGGCCGTACCCGGAGGAGTACTACAAGACGGGCGTGATGGTCATCCTGTGCCCCTTCCGGCAGAACGCCACGGAGCCAACCTGCGGGCACAAGACGACGAGCTATTACCCACGTCTGTTGGCGCTGAATCTGGCCCATCAGAAGCATGCCGCCGAAGCTCTGTGGTTCACCACAGACAACCGCTTGGCAGAAGGCTGTGTCAGCAATATCTTCCTCGTGAAGAAGTCGGTTCTCCATACACCGCCCCTGGAAACGCCGGTGCTCCCGGGCATCGCAAGAAGAACGGTGCGTCAACTGGCTCAGCAACAGTCGCTCGAGCTGGTGGAGAAGGACCTCTACATATCGGACGTACTGGAGGCCGACGAAGTCTTCTTGACCAACGTCATTATGGAGGTGCTGCCGGTCATCAGCGTGGAGAAGCATGCGGTCGGCGACGGCAAAGTCGGCCCCATAACCCAGAGGCTCAGGGAAGGCTTTCTCCGGGTAATGGAACAGGAATGCAGGAGGCAGGAATGAAGGTGAAGGATATCGCGGCTGTCGTCGAGAAGATCACACCGCTGGGCCTGGCTCAGCCGGGGGACAATGTCGGCCTGCTCATCGGCAATCCCGAACAGAACGTCAAGAACGCCCTTTTGACCATTGATGTGACGCAGGCCGTCGTCGCCGAGGCGAAAGAACTCAAGACCGACCTGATTCTGAGCTATCACCCCATCATTTGGGACGGCCTCAAGAAGATCAGGACCGACGGCCCCTCGAGATCCGTTCACGAACTCATCCGCTCCGGAATTTCGGTCTTTTCGATTCACACGGCTCTGGACGCCGTCGGCGGAGGGGTCAACGACGGCCTCGCGGAGATCCTCGGCATCCACGACGCCAAGCCCATCGGCGACTACATACAGTATTCGCCCCAGGAGTACTACAAATTCGTGGTGTTCGTGCCCGTCGAGGCGATGGCCGGCGTAGCCAACGCGGTCTTCGAGGCCGGAGCGGGATGGATCGGCAACTACAGCAACTGCGGATTCCATGCGGAAGGGACTGGGACCTTTCTCCCCCTGGAAGGCGCCAGGCCGGCCATCGGGCACAAAGGTACGCTGGAAAAGGTCCATGAGGCCCGGTTCGAGACGATCGTGTCGGCGGACAAGGTCCAAGCCGTCGTGGACGCCATGAAAAAGGCCCACCCCTACGAGGAGCCGGCATTTGACATCTACAAGCTTTTCGATTATGCAGGCCGGTTCGGACTGGGTAGAATCGGTATGCTGTCCGACCCGATGCGGCTGGATCGGATCATCGAGGCGGTGAAACGCCGGACCGGGGCCAAGGCGGTCGGCCTGATCGGCGACCAGAAGCGCCTCGTGCGAAAGGCGGCCGTCTGTGCCGGCACCTGCGGCGAGATCCTGAATCTCATCATCGCCGCGGGAGCCGACCTGTACCTGACGGGTGAGCTGAAGCACCATCAGGCCCTGGCGGCCCAGGAGGCCGGTCTGACCTGCATCTGCCTAAGCCATACCGTGTCGGAACGGTTCATCCTGAAGAAGCTGGCCGGACAGATCAAGAAGCTGGCAGGCGACGTCACGATCAAGGTCAGCAAGAAGGACGCCGACCCGTTCACATGGAAGAGTGTTTGAAGTTTCAAGTTGGAAGTTCAAAGTCAGACTTGAGCTATGACAGACGAAAACAAAGAAGGATCACACGAGGAAGTGCAAGCGGAAGGCGAGCCGGCCGATTGTCATTCCCGCGAAGGCGGGAATCCAGAAGCCCACGGGACAGTTGTGGACCCCCGCCCGGGCGAGGGCGGCATGGGCGAGACCGATCTTGACCCAGCAATTGCTCCTGCGCAAGAGGGCCAAGTCTTGGACGATGCGATCCCTCTGACCCAGGGAGAGCGCGAGATTGATCGGGTGATCGGCGTGCTGCTGGGCGAGACCGGTGAACCTGCGTCAGAGCAGGACAGAGGACCGACGACAGAGGACATACAGCAAACGGCAGAGGAGCCGGAGGTCTCCAGCCCTCCGGCCGGCGAGGAAGTCCCGACCGTGGAGTCGGTGCTTGAAGCGATTCTTTTTGCCACAGATGAGCCTCTGACGGACAGCAAACTGGCGGGGATCGTGGAGACCACGGCCAAGCAGGTCCGCGAGAGCATCGAGAGCCTCAACGCCAGGTACGCCGCGGAGAATCATGCCTTCCGTATCGAGCAGATCGCGGGTGGCTACCAGATGCTGACGCTGAACACCTACAACCCCTGGCTCAAGAAGATGCTCCGGGCCCGCAGTGACAACAAGCTCAGCCCCGCCGCCATGGAAACGCTGGCGATCATCGCCTACAAGCAGCCCATCATCCGGGCCGATGTCGAAGCGATCCGGGGCGTGGCCGTCGGCGAGGTTATTCGCAGCCTGATGTACAAGGGCCTCGTCAAAATCACGGGCCGAGCGGAAATCCTCGGCAGACCCATGCTCTACGGCACAACGAAGAAATTCCTCGAAATCTTCGGCCTCAACTCGCTGAAAGACCTGCCCAAAGTCGAAGAACTCAAAAACCCCGACCGGGGATAGCTCGTGGACCGGTTGCGGTTGCGATGCTCGTTTCGGTTGCGTCATGCGTCAAACAATAGACGAAACGCCTGACGCAACCGCTCGACATAACGAGCCGCGTAACCGATGGACGAAACCAAGGTTCGGCGGTTCACCAGGGTAGTTCCGGCACCTTGGGGCGTGCGACGGTAGTGGGGCGAGCGTCCCCGCTCGCCTCAAAGACATCGTGCGGGACGCACGACCTACGAGACCCCTCCGGTCTCAGGACTCTGCCGTCCAATAAAATCCGCAGAATCCCACCTTCTTCTTTTGACACTTACCCCCCACCCCCCATTAGCATGGGCAATATGGGCGTATTGGCGAGCAGATAAGTGATATGGATTAGGATTGATCTTTGCGCGGTATCCATTCCGTGCGACAGATCAAACATCACTGTTCGGGCGTCGGATGTCAGATGCTGGCGCTACCCTATCTTAACAGGCGCGTAAGAATTCTTCCGAATCCGTATGACTTTCGAGGAGTTGACCAATTGGGTTTGGATATACGGCAAGAAACTGGACTATCCTATGGCCTGGGAGAGCGCTTGCGGGGATCTGATCGCCTGGTCGCCGGACATGTGGAATCCGGTCAGCTTTGCTTCAGCGGATTTCCGCGGGAGCTTCGGCTGCTCGTCCAAGTCTGCGCCAATCCCTCTTCCCGGTGCCGCTGTGCTTGCCGGCATCGGCGCGGGTTTGGTCGGCTGGCTGCGGCGTCACAGGCTTGTTTGAGGCGGGGCGCCAGGATCGCGACAATGCTACACTCGTTCGTCAGCCAAGTTCCTTGATGTACGCGGAGATCCCCTTGACCATGTCCCGTACCTCCTCAAGGAGTTCTTTGAGTTCGTCGGGGTCCATTTCCACAAAGGGCATGTAGTCATCCTGCTGTCTCTCGTTGAAAGCCCGATGCAAGGTCCGCGAGTACTCCTTCGGCAGAACACCGGTACGAATCAACTCCTTATCGAAAAAAGCGATCACGGCGGAGTGTTTCGAGTACTCCAGGCGCTTTGTTAGAAGTACCGCGACGGCGGCGTAAAAAGCCGCATAGTACAATCGGTTCGCCGCGCTTCTGTGCCGCCCGGCGCCCAGCAACAGCTCGGCATCCATCAGAGACTCGTTCGCCTCACCAAGGCGGTAGTCGATCAGAGATTTGAAGTCCTGTTCTCTCATGCGGCCATCTCGATGCCTTCCCGCCGTATGGTGCGCGCGAACTCGGAGACTGACAGCACGCCATGCTCGAACGCTTCCTCGCTCACGATCACCACGGAAATCACATAGCCTTCTTCCAGGCTCAACTCCCAAGCCCGATCAAGGATTTGTCGTTTCGCGGTTCGAGTCACTTCGCGCAACTCAACCAGCAGATCGAGATCCGATCCGAGGTCCGCGTCGCCCCTGACGCGCGAACCATAGGCATATACCCGAACGACTTCAACGGCCGGGCTGAGCCCGTCGATGAGCTTCCTGGCCACTTGGCTAATGCGCTCAGTCATGATCTTGTTCTCTGTGCAACAGTCGCCTTGAACACTATCGACTCGAATATAGGGGATCTTCCCCGCTATGTCAATCGCACGATCCGACAATAAGCGAAGCCGAACGGATGACAAGGCACGTCAATTCACCAGGTCCAGGGCAATTCCTCGGCCTTGCCATCGACCGCGTTGGCGGGTCGGGGATGCTCGGCGTTGAAGACGTAGAGCTTGTCTTTCGGCTCGATCACGACGAAATCTTCACTGATATTGCCGTTGGCGTCCTGGACCTCAGTCAGGGACAGCCCGAGGTGTTTCGCCAGGAACCTGTAGGCGGGCAGACGCTTGGAGCGGCCGTAGTCGTGCCCTTCGTCTGGGAAGTGCGCGTACTCGACCTTGTCGGCGGCGCCGAACATCTGGTAGATGTTGCGAATGTACGGGTACTCCACTTCCGGCGTGTTCTTGGTCCAATCCTTGCCGTCCGAGACCAGCAGCATCGGACGCGGCGCCGCCACAGCAGCGATTTCGACGTTGCTCGTCTCGTGAGTCTTGCTCTTGTGGACGGGCATGCCGCTCTCACAGACGCATCCGCCGAAGAAATGGGCCGAGACCATGACCACCGGGATGGAGACCGCGACGCGGTCGTCCACCGCCGTCAGCATGAACGACTGCGTCCCCCCGCCCGAGGCGCCGGTGACGGCGATCCGCTTGGGGTCCACGTCCGACCTTGATGTCAGATAGTCCACCGCGCGAATGCTGTCCCAAAGCTGGAGCTTGAAGACCTTCTGGCCTTTGTGCTCCCAGCCGGCGTTGGCCCAGTCGCCATAGCCCACCATGTCATACGCGAAGACAACCGCGCCCATGCGAGCGAACATGGCACAACGTTTCTGCATATCGGGCCGGAACCTGCCGTAATCGGCGGGATCGCTCCAGTGGCCGTGCGGGCAGAGAATGCCTGGGAATGGGCCGGTCCCCTTCGTCGGCCGGTACAGGTTCCCGGTGACAAACACGCCCGGCAGACTCTCGAAAGCCACGTTCTCCACGCTGTACCCCTGGTACTCGCGCTTGCTGTGCACGATCGGATTCAAGGGGCATCTCTTCGGCAACGGCAGCAACTCGGCGCCTCGCAGAATCCCCTCCCGAATCCGCTGTGCCCGCTGTTGCCATTCGGCGGCATTCGAATACGTGCGGGCGAATCGGGCAAGCTGCTCTTTCGCTTGCTCCTCGGTCTGGTAATTCCCCACACAGAGCTGGGGCTTCTCATCGGCGCCGTTCTGGGCCGCCGGTGCGGACCACGGCAATGCCGCAAGAGCAACCACGGGTACTGCAAGACACTTCCACATGCTTCGCATACTCCACCTCTGTCACAATGTCACGACTTACTCGATGCACAAGGTGTGCCTGGCACACCCTACCAGTTTGCCAACGGTTTGATCTCGGCGGCATCAACCACTTTGCCGCCGCTCCACGTGGGCGAAAGGAGAATGGCTACACAAACGCCGTCACGGGCCTGCGGCAGCTTCACCATGAGCCGCCGGACACCGGTGTTCCTCTCTTGGGGCGGCTGTTGCTCGGCGGATTCCACCGTGAATGCGGCGTTTTTCGGGCTCAGCAGCCGGGCCGTCAATTCCTTGCCCTTGAGCTTGAGCACCGCGACCGTCCCCTGCTTCACGTCGATCTCGGCGTCCGTGGTCATGCCCCACGCCACTTCGCAAGGCTTCTTCATCTCGAACTCGTCTTGGACAAGCACGGCCCGCCTGCTTTCGATCATGGCTACGCCCCGTACCGCAGAGCGCACGAAGTCCTTGTACGCCTCCGTCAGATTGACGATGGCAACCGGCCGTGCGGAGCTGATCTCGGTCTTCGTGAACGACGAGGTCGCCATCGGGTCCTGGCTCTGCCCGCCCAGCATGGGGACACTGTGGCTGGCGGAGTTCAGCCGATAGTAGGACCAGCGCTGGCCGCCTCGCTTGGCGTCCCAGTAGCCGGGCAGATTGTAGTTGTCCGAGCCCAGGTCGCGCGCCCAGCGGACACCAAGGGCGTCGAGCTCGAAATTGCCCAAGTCGAGGTGCCCGTGGTTGACCTGATTGTAGCCCGCTTTGATGCCGGCGAAGAGAGCGTTCGGGTCGTCCCATGCACTTCGCATCGTGACGACCTCGACCGGCCCCCGGAAATAGTAGTCAAGCTGTTTGTTGCGCACCGCTCTGGCCGGCGGACGAGCCGTGTACCAGACCAGATGACCGGCGCCGGCCGGACGCGTGGTAAGCTGCTCGTGCTCGGAAGCGGCATAGGATGGATTGTGGAACGTCCGTGCAAGCCAGAACATGCAGGGCATCGGCCGGCGGGCGCTTCTCTCTCCGACATCCGCCAGGTTCAGGTACAGCCCGGTCGGCCCGGCGGTATAGATCGGAAAATAGCCTGCTTTCGAGAGACCATCGACATCAAGAAGGCCGAACGTATTGCCCAATGCCGTATCCAGCGCCGTCAGCGCGTAGGCGGTGTAGTGCGTTGCGTAGCTCCAGTAGCCCGGCCCCTCGCCCCAGGCGCCATCCGGCCCATAGCTCTTGAGGGCGATGGGCAACGACTTGACCGCCATCGGCACGATCCGCTCGGCATAGCTCGGGTCCGCCTCGGCAATCGCCAGCGAGCCGACGATCATCCCACCGTTGCAGACCTGGTTCCAGTTGTACTCACTCGTGACCCACCAGCCATTCTTCGTGTAGACCTCCAGGCCGGGCTTGAGGCCCTTCTCGATCAGGGCCTGTCTGATAGCGGATCGCGTCGGCTCGTCGAGGTAACTGTACAGCCAGTCGTATCCGACCCCCACGGCATGGGACATCTCGGCCGTGTCGAGAAAATGCGAGGGGTTCCAGTCCGGGAACGCACAGACCTGCAGCAGGTTCTCCTTCGCCCGGGCCGCATATTTCTGGTCCCCCGTCCACCGATAGGCGAAGGCAAGGGCATAGATCCGCCCCAGGCAGTCCCGGCTCACGCTGAGCAGCCGCGGCCCGATTTTCCGGTAGACCAGCGGCGACTTCTTCAGAAAGCCGTCGGCGTCCTTTTGGACATCCTGCCAGCACTTCTGCAGCACTGGGTCCTCCGCATAACACGCCTTCAGATAACCAAGGTCATGGTCCTTCAGCATGAGTCTCGGGTGGCTGGCGTCGAGTGTCGACAAGACCGAGCCACCGGTGCGTGAAGCCTGCCCGGCCGCACTCGACGAAGCCCAGAAACCCAACAGGATTCCCCAAAGCACCAACAGATCTCTCATTTGGCCTGCCTCCGGAGTTACGATTTACTATTTTCTATTTACTATTAGCCATCCACGGCCTACAAATGACCGTTGTGGCTCTCGCACAGTAAGAGTCTGAATGGTAAATCCTAAATCGTCAATAGTAAATCCTGTAGGTCCTGCGATGAAGAAGTACATCTTCAAGACCAAGCAAGAGATGGCGGCGGCGTCGGCCGGCAGCACGGCCCAGGCGATCAAGCAGGCCCTTCGCGCCAGAGGCCAGGCCAATATCGTCATCGGAACCGGGGCGAGCCAGTTCGAGATGTTCGAGCATCTGGTCGCCAGCAAGGGAATCGACTGGTCCAAGGTCGTGATGTTCCACCTGGATGAGTACATCGGACTCGAACCCAGTCATCCTGCCAGTCTCAGGCATTATCTCATGAAGTATTTCGTGGACAGAGTGGGGCCGCTGCGGGCGATGTACCTCGTCAAAGGGGAGGCCGCAGACCCGGCCCAAGAGTGCAAGCGGCTGGGCGTGCTGATCCAGGCCCACCCGATGGATGTCGCCTGCATCGGCTTCGGCGAGAATGGTCATCTGGCTTTCAACGACCCCCCTGCCGATTTCGAAACGGAGGAGCCCTACCTCGTCGTGCAGCTCGATGAACGCTGCCGGAGGCAGCAGGCCGGCGAGGGCTGGTTCCAGTCGGTCCAAGATGTCCCCCTGCGGGCCATTTCCATGAGCATCCGGCAAATCCTCAAGAGCAAACAACTCGTGGCCACGGTGCCCGACCTGCGCAAGGCGGAGGCCGTGAAGAACGCCCTGGAAGGACCGGTGACGCCCCAGTGCCCCGCCTCCATCGTGCAACAGCACGAGAACTGCTTCGTCTTCCTCGACGAGCCCGCCGCCTCCCGGCTGGAAGACAAGCCGCAAGAATAGCAAAGATCAAGAAGCAAAGATCAAAACGACAAACCAAAGTGCAAAACGCTCTCTACTATGATGGTGCGAGAAGCCGATTGTCTCTCGCCAAGCCTGGAGCTCAGCTCATATTTGGATTTCACGTTGTCATTTTGCTATTTGATTTTTGACATTTGATTTATGGCGACGCCTCGTTGCCTTGCTCCCATCATAGGCGCGGGTAGTCCTTCCCTTCCAGAATCCACCAGATGTCCTCCGTCCCGTTGACCGTCTCGCCCACGAAGTCCCATCCGGCATCGAGGAATGGCATAGCTGGCTCGGCGCGTTGCTGTAGAGCAATCAGCAGGATCGGGCCAACGAGCGGTGCGACGCGCGTGCGGCCTGAATGCTGTGCATGGCGTCATCGTCGAAGAAACGCGAGCCACAGGAGCGGCACTTGTAGTGCGCGAGCTTCTTGACCGTCAGCCCGTCCACAAGCCGGGCGGTTTCCACGACGCGAACCATCTGAATCCTGCCGCACTCCGGGCAAGGCAAAGCCTCAGATGTCGGTGCTCTTTTTCGATGAGATGAGGACATAGAAAACCTCGACTCCCCCTTTTTTCAGTATCTTGCCTTTCGTATAGACATCCACGCCATCAAAGGTCAGGCCCTTGATTACATAGAGCCTCTCGCTCGTTCCTGCTTTCGGATTGCGCGAACGAAGCACCTTGAAGATCGCGGGTGCGTTCAGGATCGCCTCGTACACCAGTTCCGGCGTCAAGGCATCCCTGGCCATCTCGATTTCCGCCTTCTCGGTGAAGAGCACCCGCCGCGAAACGACCAAACGCTTTATGCGAACAAGGATATCCATAGCTTCGTTACTTGCATTCTACTGCGTGCGCCTTACCGAATCAAACGGAAAAGCCCTGCGTTCGCCCTCGTTTAGAATTTCGGGCTTTGGTCATTCGAGCTTGTTTCGGATTTCGAGATTCGGATTTCGGGTTTCCGCACTCGCGGCTTCATTTCTTCGCGGCTTCCCACCACAGGCGCGGATAGTCCTTCCCTTCGAGAATCCACCAGAGGTCCTCCGTGCCGTTGGCCGTCTCGCCCACGAAGTCCCACCCGGCATCCAGAAACGTCTTGGCCACCTTCATCTCGCCCGTCGTTTTGGCTGTACCGCCGTCACTGGAGGCTTGGCCGGAGGTCTGGATGTCCCAGAAACAGGCGGTTGCCCCGCCCCACCCCACCAGCCCGCCGACTTGGCCAGCGCCGCTGACTGGACCGACGCTGTAACAGTTCGTCACCGTGCCGCCATTGGCGCCCACCAGTCCGCCTACGGACGAGTTGCCACGGACTGAACCTGTACTGTAGCACTGGGTCACAGTACCGGCATAGTTGTAGCCCACGAGCCCGCCGACGTCCCAATTGCCGCTGACCCCGCAGGTGCTGTAGCAACGACTCACATCACCCGCCTCGTGCATCCCCACCAGCCCGCCGACCAACTGGTGGCCGCTGACGGCACCGGTGCTGTAGCTCGCGACGATGCTGCCGTAGTTCTCGCCCACGAGGCCGCCGACACTGTTGCCGGAGCTGATGATGTTGACATCGACTACGCCCAGATCCTTCACATAGGCGAACGAGCCCAGTAGGCCAAACAGTCCAAGACGGCCTGTGCCAGTGATCGTCAAACCGGAAATGATGTGGCCGTTTCCGTCGAAGACGCCCCAAAAACTCGGTACCACAGAGCCAGTCCACGTCCGGCCTGACAGGTCGATATCCGCCGTGAGCGTGAAGTGTCTACCCCAGTGACACGAGCACAGTCCGAGGGCGTTCAGATCCTCGGCGGTGGCGATGAGATACGGGTCCTCGGCCGTACCCGTGCCGCCGGCGTAGGTTGGCCCGGCGATGATCTGCCCGGGTGCATTTTCCCACGCCAAACGCGGATAGTCCCGGCCGTCATCGATGGTCCAGACGGACACACACGCGCCCCATTGAACGAACGTGCTCGCGGCCTGCATTTCCTGGGTCGTCTTGCCTGTGCCCCCGGTGCTCGCGGCCTGTCCTGAGGTCTCGATGTCCCAGAAACAGTCCGTGACAATCACGTCGCCTTCTCCCACCAATCCCCCGGCGCCGACAGGCGCCGAGACGGGACCCGTGGAGTAGCATCTGATGATGGCCCCGCACCAGTTGTATCCCACCAGGCCGCCGGCACTCCGCGTCGCGGCGGAAACAGCGGCCGTGGAATAGCAGTTGGAATAACAGTACGCGATGATGATCGAGGGCAGACCAGGGGTGGGAGAGTCCTCCATGCCCACCAGGCCGCCCACACACGAACGACCACTGACAACGCCACTGCTGTAGCACTGGGTCACAGTACCGCTACGGTCGTAGCCCGCAAGCCCGCCCACAGAGTCGCCTGTGCCAATGATGCTGACATCCACGACCCCCAGATTCTTCACCTGGCCGGCGGAACCGGGCCGGAACCAGTCGCGCCCCAACTGGCCAAACAAACCCAGATAGCTCCCGCCCCTGATCGTAAGATGTGAAATCGTACGGCCGTTTCCGTCGAACACGCCGGTAAAGGCAGTTCCCTCGATCCATGAGGAGGGTGCGTCGTTGGTGTCCGGTGCAATGACGGCCCTGTCGAAGACCTTGCGGCCGGGGAGGTTGGGGTCCAGGTCGATATCGGCGATCAGGATGAAGTGCTTGTCGCAGTCTGCGGGCGTCTCCCCGAGGGCGATCAGATCAGCGGCCGTGGCGATCTGGTAGGGATCGTTCGGCTCCCCCGTCCCGCCGCTGTATTTGGAGTACTCATCGGCCCCGATATCGATGCGTGCGCCGGTGAGGCGGGGTCCGCCGTAGAAATCGGTTTGGGGATGGTTCGGGTCGGGCACGAAGTTCGGGTCTCCCGCGTCGATACAGGGCGAGTTCGGCAGGAGGTGATAGTCTCCATCCAGCCAGGTGTCGTCGGTCGGATCGTCCGGCGCGCCGTTCGGGTCCCAGCGGCCCGGGGCGGCAAGGCAGGGATCGGCGTCGATATTGCCCTCGCCCGGCCAGGCGCCCTGCACGAGGCTATATGCAACGACCGCAAGACTGTTGGGATCGTCGAGGATCTCCGGCCCGGCGGGCGCCGCATTGGCCCACAGAATGCAGCTCGTCAGCGTCGCAGCGCAGTTCAGGTGGCTGTACATGGCGCCCCCGGCTCCACCGGCCACATTGCCGGTAAACGTACAGTTGGTCACCAGAGGACGGGCGCCATAGAAGTTCTCCATCCCGCCGCCCCAGAAGGTCGCCCGGTTGCCACTGAAGAGGCAGTTCACGACGGTCGGCGCGGCATCGTTGTTGTACATGCCGCCTCCCAGGTTCCCGGCGACATTGCCGCGGAACGTGCAGTTGCTCACCGAGGGGCGACTGTCGGCGAAGTTCTCGATCCCGCCCCCTGCGTTGCCTGCCCGGTTCTCAGCGAAGATACAACTCGTAAGGATCGGACTTGCCTGCTGATTGAGCATCCCTCCGCCCTGGTCTGCTGCTGTGTTGTTCCTGAACGTGCACTGCGTAATCACGGCGACGCCGCCTGAGAAGTTCTCCATGGCGCCACCCCAGTCGGCGTGATTGTCATGGAAGCGGCAACTGGCAATGATCGGACTGGCGTTGTTATTGAACATGGCGCCACCCTGGTCTGCGGCCGTATTGCGCGTGAAGACGCAGTCGGTGACGCTCGCATTGCTTGTGCCGTTGAATATGGCGCCGCCCGCGATTCCGGCCGCATTGTCGGTGAAGACGCAGTGCGTGAATGTCGGATTGCTGTTGAGATTGTACACCGCCCCGCCTCTGCGGACGGCCCAGTTGGCGGTGAAGAGACAATTCTCAACCGTGGGATGGCCGGAGGCGTTGTGCATGGCGGCCCCACGCACACGGGGCGGCGAACCATCCGCATGTCCTGCGGTCAGGATGAAGCCATCCAAAACCGCTGTGGCGTCGGTTCCGCTGCCGGTGACGATGTGATACGAGTTCTCGGCGCGCGTCGGCTCGACGCCCAGATCGCAGGGATCGGCGACGGCTACGTCGTTCCCGTCCAGGTCGCCGCTCAATATGGTTCGGTGCAGCGCATGGTCTCTGACATTGGGGTCCGGCTCGCCGAGCCCGGCGAATCCTCCCCGAAGGGTGACGCCGTTGATGAGCTGAAACGTTGCCTCCCGGTTTCCGAGTGCCTGGTTTGCCCCCCGATCCGGCTTGTAGACACCCTGGGCCACGCGGACCTCCACCGGCCGGGACGCCTCGTTGGCGTCGGCCAGGGCGTCCTGAAGATGCACGTAGGCATTTGGTCCACCTCGTGCCGTCATGGACGCCCGTGGCATCGTCATCCACGTAGATGACCTTGCCGTGGGCCAATGGGCACAACAGCATTGCCGTGAACAGGAATGGGACTGTACGCGCTAACAGAAACCTTCTCCCCTGCAACATTCTCATTCCTCCATCCCCCCAGGTTCAGAAGAGAGCGATTGATTGCCCAACAGCCCGTATGATGCTGCTCCATTATAGACTTGCCAATACGTAGTATACCAGATGGGGCTTGTTCAGGTCAACTACGTTATTTCGAAAGTGTGCAGACCGCCCACTGGGGCGACTTCTTCGGCCGCCACGGGGCCGCCTCGTGCGTTGTAGTACTGCTCCGCCAGGTTCTCGATGAGTTGACGAACCTGCTCGGTTTTCACAACGGCCACGATGCAGCCCCCCATTCCCGCCCCTACCAGGCCTGCACCCAGGACTCCCGGCGTCGCCAGGGCGATATCGACGAGCTTGTCCACCTCGGGGACACTGACGCCGTAACCGCCGGGCTGCCGCCACAGGCGGGCCCTTTCAACACGATCCGGGTCGCCCGATTCGAGATCGCGGATGAGCGAGTCAATGCGTTCATCCGGACAACTGTTGTCGATCGGAATGCGATGGTCCGCGATGCACCTCGTCACCCGGTCGCCGTCATGCGAGATGTTCATCAGCTCGCCGAATCGCTTCATGTCGCCGGACTTGAGGCAGTGGGGCACCATATCCGCACGTGTGCATTCCGCGACTCCATAGAGGCATATCTGTCGAATGCGATAGCCGTCCACCGATTCGTCGTGCGTCTGGAAAACCCGGTGAATCTCCCGCTCACGCTCGGGCAACAGCCGCAGAATCTCCGAGCGTCTGGCGGACATGGGCAAAGTCCGCAGGATCTGATAGATCCGGCTCTCATCCACACCCAGCCGGTTGGGGTGGATATCCCGAAGATACTCAAGCTTCCCGGCGTACTGCGGAAAATTCTTGTGAATCATCAGCAGGCCGATCTCGTAGGCCGCGATGCGGCTGTTGAAGATGTTGCGGGCGGCCTCCCGTTTCTCCGCCGCAACGAGGCTGTTGGCCAGCACGAGCCGGTAGCCGTCCGGGAGCGAGCCGCCGTCTACCGTCAACGGAAAAGCGGTGATGTGAGTGATCGCATCCCCCCGGCCGAATGCAATGGCGGCATGGTCGCTGCATCCGCCGTGAGTCCCGACATACCGTTCGGCATATCCGCAATGGGTCACCAGGTCATCCCGTGTGATCGGCAGTGCGTTGAGCCTGACGACCGCTTCCGCCGCGGCCACGACGATCGCCGAAGAAGAGCTCAGGCCAACCGCCGGCGGGATGTTGCCGTAGAACATCATGTCCATGCCCCGGACCGCCACGTCCACCGTGCCATCGGTCCGGGTCAGGAGGTGCTGCAGGTACAGGACCGCCGCACGGATGTAATTCGACCAGGTCACGGAAGCATCGCCTCGGCGTTTGCTGAATTCCGCGAGGCACCAGACGCCCCAGTCGTCGATCTTCGTTCCCCACGGCAGGCACTCCCGGATTCGGAATCGCTCCTCGGAGAATCGGTCGGACTGCACATTCCCGGCCGCGACGAGATCATCCTCCCGGGGGGCGGCCACCAGCCACATGTGGCGGATGGCGACAGGATTCACCGAGCCGCCCCGGTGATCGATATGAGTGCCCAGGACATTGATCCGGCCGGCGGAGCGGGTCACCAGCACCGCTCGGTCCAGACCGTGGACTTGGCCGAATGCCGCGAGCGTGCGGGCGCACATTTGCGCTGCCTCGGCACGTAACGGCTCCTTGCCGGCACAGACCGCCAGAAGTGTGCGGTTGAACTCGCTGCCGGGCGTCTCCGCAGCACGGACCCAGTCTCGCACCGGATGCAGGTATGCTCCCTGTAGTATCACGTGCTCCACCTCTGAAAAAGCCAACCACGCCTGATCTGGCAGCCAACCAATGTACGTCTGCGATGACCTCATTATAGCCGAACTTGCCTCATGGCCATACCGTTCTCCCCGAAGGCGGATCGAGGACCGGCCGGATTTGACGCGGGGCCGGCGATCCGCTAAGATGGTGGCCGACGTAAGCATCAAGCACGGGGTGAAAGGACGGCTGCCCGATGGAGCAAACCAACGCCGGACAACGGACCGAGATCGTGCAGATTCCGGGTCTGGTCGATCTGCAGGTAAACGGCTACAAGGGTGTGGATTTCTCCGGTGACAATCTCACGGAAGAAAGCTTCGCACAGGCTTGCCGGGAACTGCTGGGCGCGAGCACCACGGCGCTGCTGCCCACCCTGATCACGAGTCCCACGGAGATCTACGAGCGGAATCTGCCCATCATCGGCGCGGTGCTGGGCCGTGAGGAGTTCCGGGGACGTGTGCTTGGCATCCATTTGGAGGGGCCGTTCATCTCAACCGAGGATGGGGCTCGAGGGGCGCACAGTGCCCAGTGGGTCCGAACGCCCGATGCGGGCTACTTGAAGGAGTTGATTCACCTGTCCAAAGACACGATCCGGCTCATCACAATCGCCGCGGACCAGGAGGGGGCCGAGGAGTTGGCACGCTACGCGAACAGCCATCGGATCGCCGTGTCTCTGGGGCACCACATGGCCAAGGAGCAGGACTTGGAGAGGCTGGTCAAAGCCGGGGCGAAAGCCCTCACCCATCTGGGCAACGGCGTGCCGGCCCTGCTGTCCCGGCATCAGAACCCCGTGTGGGCGGGCCTGGCCAATGACGACCTTGCGGCCATGATCATCGCCGACGGCCACCATCTGCCGCCTTCGATGCTCAAGACCATCATCAGGGCCAAGGGTATAGGACGCTGCATCATCGTCAGCGACGCCTCGCCCTTGGCGGGTCTGCCGCCGGGGGAGTACCGGTCGATGGGAGCCCAGGTCCGCCTGCAGCCGGATGGAAAGCTCTTCAATCCTGCAACCGGCTACATGGCCGGGTCCTCCGCGACCATCCTGGCTTGTGCAAATCACCTGGCCGGCCTCGGCCTCGCGGGCCTGAACGAGCTGAGCCAGATGTTTTTCTACAATCCGCTGAGGCTGATCGGGATTTCCCCTAAGCAGATCCGTGCGGAGAACAGGATTCTTTTCGACGCCAAGGAGCACCGCGTCTTCCAAGAGTGAGTCCTATTGAGCCTGCCCCCGCGAAGGCAGGGGTCCCATTTCAAACCCGATTTTGGAGCATGGCGATGAGAGACTTGATCCTGCAATTGATCTGTGCTGCGTCCTTGATCCTTTCGTTTGGCCCTCGCGGCCACGCGCAATCCGACCTGAAGCTCTGGTACACGGAGCCGGCCAGGGAGTGGACGGCGGCACTGCCCATCGGCAACGGCAGGCTGGGAGCGATGGTCTTTGGCGGCGCCACCGAGGACCGCTACCAGCTCAACGAGGATTCGCTGTGGTCGGGCAAGCCCCATGACTACGCCCATGACGGCGCGGCCCAGTACCTGTCGCAAATCCGCCAACTGCTGTTCGAGGGCAAGCAGAAAGAGGCCGAGCAATTGGCCACGGAGCACTTCATGTCGGTGCCGCTGGGGCAGATGCCGTATCAGCCGTTCGGCGACCTGAAGCTGACGTTCCCGGGCCACGACAAGGTGGAGGCTTACCGCCGCGAGCTGGACTTGGATACCGCGGTCGCCACCACAACCTATCGCGTCAACGGCACAACCTACACGCGGCGGGCCTTTGCCAGTTTCCCCGACCAGGTGATTGTCATCAGGTTGAGGTGCGACTCGGCCGGCGCGTTGAGCTTCACGGCCGCCCTGAGCAGCCCGAATCAGGACGTGCAGACGCAGGCCGTGGCCGCCGACACGCTGGCCATTCGCGGCCGGGCGCGTGGTCCTCGGGGACGTAGCAATCGCAGCGAGAGCCAGGACACGATGAAATTCGAGGGCCGCTGCCGCATAGTGGTCGATGGCGGCAAGGCGACCGTCGATGACAAGCAGATCGCCGTCGAAGGCGCCAACGGAGCGACGCTGATCCTGGCAATGGCCACGAGCGTCAAGAGCTACAAGGATGTCTCGGCCGACCCGGGGGCACGATGTGCCGAGGTGTTGGAGAAGGTGGCGGACAAAAGGTTTCGACTGATGCGAGAGGCGCATGTAGCCGACCACCAGGGTCTGTTCCGGCGCGTGTCTATCGACCTGGGGCCGACGACGGCCCAAGTGCCAACCGACCGGCGGGTGCTAAGATTCGCCAAGGAAGAAGACCCCCAACTGGCGGCCCTGTTCTTCCAGTACGGCCGCTACCTGATGATCGCCTGCTCGCGGGCGGGCGGTCAGCCGGCCAACCTCCAGGGACTCTGGAACGACAGCGTCAGCCCGCCGTGGGACAGCAAGTACACGGTGAACATCAACACCGAGATGAACTACTGGCTGACCGAGCCGACCAACCTCAGCGAGTGCGGCCGGCCGCTGTTCGACGCGCTGGCCGAGGTCGCTGACTCCGGCCGCTCCACGGCCCAGAAACACTATAGCGCCCCCGGCTGGGTGCTCCACCATAACTTCGACCTGTGGCGCGGCACCGCCCCCATCAATGCGTCCAATCACGGCATCTGGCCCACCGGCGGCGCCTGGCTGTGTCAGCACCTGTGGTGGCACTACCTCTACACGGGCGATAAGGCCTTCCTGGCCGAGCGTGCTTACCCTCTGATGAAAGGGGCCGCGGAATTCTTCGCGGCCTGTCTCCTCGAAGACCCGCGCAACGACAAGCACTGGCTCATCAGCGGTCCCAGCAACAGCCCCGAAATCGGGGGGCTGGTGATGGGCCCGACCATGGACCATCAGATCATCCGCAACCTCTTTGCGAATACGGCCCAGGCCTCCCGCGTGCTGGACGTCGATGAGGAATTCGCCCGCAAGCTCGACACGATGCGAAGCCGCATCGCTCCCAACCAGATCGGCAAGCATGGCCAACTCCAGGAATGGCTGGAGGACAGGGACAACCCGAAGGAGGAGCACCGACACGTCTCGCATCTGTGGGGCCTGTTCCCCGGCGAGGAAATCACGCCGGAAACGCCGGAGCTGTTCAAGGCCGCCAGGCAGTCGCTGTTGTTCCGGGGCGACGGCGGCACCGGCTGGAGCCGCGCCTGGAAGATCAACTTCTGGGCCCGCCTGCTGGACGGCAACCATGCGCATCTGATGCTCAAGAACCTCCTGATGCTGACAAGCTCGCCGCTGACGACCTACAAAGGCGGTGGCGTGTATGCCAACCTCTTCGACGCCCACCCGCCCTTCCAGATCGACGGCAACTTCGGGGCCACCAGCGGCATTACGGAGATGCTGCTGCAAAGCCATCGCCGCGACAGCCAGGGCCGGTGTATCATCGACCTGCTGCCCGCCCTGCCGGATGCGTGGCCGGATGGTTCGATCAAGGGCCTGCGGGCACGCGGCGGCTTCGAGGTGGACATTACCTGGAAGAGCGGCAAGTTGGCCGGTGCGAGCATCACGAGCATGCAAGATGGGCCGTGCAGGGTGCGATATCGCGAACAGACGGTGCAAATCGATGCGACGAAAGGCAAAGTGATTCGTCTGGACGGACAGATCAAGAGCCTCTGATTGAATCGAGATTGCATGGAACTGCTTTCGCGCCTTGACGTATGAAACAGTAGGGTCCTATAATACTATCAACGGGATGATGCAGAATGCCCAAAGCAGCATCCCATCAAGGACCGATAACAAGTAAAAGCTGAGGTGCAGGTCATGCGAGCCTGCGGACCTTGGGAAAACAAGGAGGTTCAGGGTTGTACTATGCAACGAAAGGAGGGCAAAACGAATCCTGATTTACGATTTATGATTTACAATTTGTGATCGCAACGCACCGAGCAGCGATTTCTGAATCAGAAATCATAAATCGAAAATCACAAATACCAATCGGAGGAGGTTTCCTGAGTACTTGGCCCGACGCGCAGCGGCGCGGCGGGGGAGGAGGGAATGATGAAGGACCGTTGACCTTCCTAAGGAAAGGAAACCCAAATGAAACGGATTTCATTATGGCTGGTGCTGCTGGCCTTCACGCCGGGCATCGCCCAAGCCTACTGGTATGGTTCTTACTACAGTGGGGTTCACTACTCACCGTACGCACTGAGTTACCGCAGTTCCGGTCTCGTTCCCGGCAACGTCGACTATTCGCCTTACGCACTCAGTTACGGGAACTCCGGATTGATCGACCGGGGTACGCAATACACACCCTATGCCGTGGAGTACGGTCACTCCGGGCTGGTTGCGGGCTATGGTATCTATCCGGGGTATTCCTGGAATTACGGACTTCCCATCTTCGCCGTCCCTGCCAGGCGAGCCACGCATGCCGTGCCTCGCGCGCCGGTCGCCGGGCGCCGTTGTGCACAAGACACCTCGCCCCCGGTGCGGCCGCAGGATGGAATCGACGTCATCCGCCGGCACCTCCAGGGCAAGGGCTTCGCCTCCTTGAGTATGGAGCGGATTCTCAGAGTCGACAACCAACTCGTGAGCGTCGATTTCTACGTGAAGGATCGCGACCTCCTGATCAAGTTCTGGAACCCCCAGGAGGTGGACCGGCTGAGCACGAAGGAAGCCTTCAAGCAGAAGGCGTACGCCAAGTACAAACAGGACTGGGAGAGCTACGCCGAGCGGTACAAGCAAACAGGCGGCGAGATTTACTGCGTGAACGCCTCCGAGCCGCAGGCAATCGTGGCAGCGCTGGAATCCTGCACGAAGCTGGGCCCCGGCAACGGCACTTCAAGCCAGCCCGTGCTGTACGCCAAGAATTGACAGGAGACACGGCGCGAAGGTGAGGAGTTCAGAAGGAACGAAGGCAAGAGGACTGTGGTCTTCTCACTTTCCTGCCTTCTTGGCTTCTCACCTTCTCTGGCTCCTACGGTTTGCCGGGCGTGGGATCGGATGCCTGCCAGCTTTCCGCATCGTTCCAGGTCACGGGCGGGTCGGTGGGGTCCTGAATCGTCAGTGACTTGCCGCCACCGTCCGTGGCCGGGTACCACGTATTGCTGTAACCGAAACGGAGGATCGCCGCCTCCATCGGAGAGGGCAGCAACAATACGATCTTCTCGCCGGTATCGCTCAGATTGCCACTGTACTGGCCCGCCACCTTGGGCGTGGCCCCGTAGAGCGAGCGGAACGACGATAGATTCGCCACGACCACAGTGTATTCCCCCGCCTGCAACGTCATGGCCGGGAACGTGAGGTCGATCCCGTTGTCAAACCGAACGCCGGTGACATCGAGGGCTTCGTCGATGATGTTCTTCAGCTCCACATAGTCATAATTGCCGCCTTTGGGCGAGCGGTACATGAGCTCGGTGACTCGCAGCCCATCCAGTAGTTTCAAGGCATTGTCGAGTGCAGATCCGCCTGCGGCCTTCAGGGTGGCGTCCAGCGCAACACTATTCAGGAAGTCCGAGCTGCTGGTCGAGTCATTCATGGCATGAATCGCCAGAAGGTTCGCCCCCGCGCGGAGACTGCTGAGGCGACTGCTGATATCGAAGCTCTGGAGATTCACGGCTTCGGCATCGACATGGCTGGCCGAGGCCACCGAGTTCCACGCCGGGGTGCCGGTGAACAACGCCCGCTGGACTTCCACGCCGTTCAGATAGGCGACGAACGCATCATCATAGCGTACTTTCAACAGCAAAGAGCTCAGACCCTGCGGGACCTCGGCGGTGACGGTAAACGGGATCCGGATGTAGCAGCTCGTGGCCTTTCCATACATCTGGCTGCCGACATCGATCTTGAATAGGGTTTCGTATCCGGTGCTTCGCTCGTAACCGACGCCGCCGGAGCTGCGGAGCCAGGCGGCATCATTGAACGCCGGGTCCGACCTCCAGGCATTGTCGACCGATCCCGTGGGCACCAGCACCCGCTTGGCCGCACTCTCCTCCAGGAGGACGATGGTGTTCGCCGTCGCCTTCCTGGCCTGGGGATTCGCGACGCCGGGCGTGGGCAGCGGCAGAACCGCGAGACTCGCCGTACCGTCCGGCACACGGCCTTCGGAGAAATCCGTCGTCTGTGGGCCATAGAGGATCTTATCGATCTGTTTGCCCTGCGCGTTGAACAATCCGATCATCTCGCCATCGACCGACAGGCGGAAATGGACGTGGTCGGGATCGTTGGAATCATCCGCCCAGAACACACCGTAGCCGTGCCCCGCAACGAAGCTCGGCGCCAGGATCGCATCCTTGGACGGTTTCGCAACAGGATCGTCCGTCAGCATCATGCCGCTCAGGTCTACCGGGTTGGCGTGCGGATTGTAGAGCTCGATGAAGTCGGAGGAGAAAAGGACCTCGGGACCGGCGAGCCACTCGTTGATCTTGACGGTGCGGGAGTCCCCGAGCACCGACGCGACGTTGGGCTGGCCGAAGGTCGGCTTCGTCAAACGCCATTGCCCCAAAGGACCAGCGCGGCCGATGGACAAATCGGGCAGTTGCGGGCCGAACTCGACCGAATCCACAAGCACGCCGGTCTTGTCGTACAAGTAGACGCCGTCGCCCTCGTCTTTGAGGCCGAAGCCCAAGTGGAGGTCCGAGCCATCGGTGCCGCTGTCCCCGTACAGGACCAGATACGTGCCGGGGTTCATCGTCACGCCGGCGGGGAACACGAAGGTGGCCGGCTGCTGCGGATCGTCGCTCAGGCTCATTCCGGAAAGGTCCATCGCGGCCAGACCGTCATAGTACAGCTCCACCATGTCCGGGAACGTGCCGCCATGTGCGACCGCCGACCTGTTGGCGGCCAGGACTTCATTGATGACGAGCCGCTTGTACGACGTGTCGATCTTCCAGGTACGGGAGACGGTGGGGCTGCTTTCGCTCTGCCAGACACCGGCGGCGTCCTTGCCGATGACATAGACGGCATAGGACTGCCCATTCTGAAGGTTGGTCAGTGAGATCGGCGGCAACGGCTTGGGCGTGAGAGACAGACCCGCGTCCGGGCGGAGCACTTCCGCACTCCACGGGCCGTTGTTGACGCGGTACTTGTAGGCGCGAAGGTCGGGCCCGCCCACCGTCAGCGTGGCACTGGTTCTCCACGTCACCGATACCGGCTCGCCCGAGATCGACGCCCCGGAGGGGATCATCGCCCCCATGTCCACGCCGTTGCAGCCGGCGCCGCGGGCAGGCGATTCAGGCCGCACGTGGACATCGGGAACCATGCCTTGGAGAAGGTAGCCGCCCCCGTCGGCGAATCCCGGGAAGCCGGTGCTAAAGCGAGGCAGATTCACATCCACGTGAACGTCGCGGTCCGCATCGACCAGGATCGGGTCGGCGTCAATGTTGCCCGTGCCCAAGGTCGCAAACTGGCTGTTGACAATGGAATTATTGACGGCCAATTGCGTGTTCTGGCGGCTTACGAACGTGCCGGTGCCGTTGTCGATTGAGGTGCCGTTCACCTCCGGGCCGTTGTTCCAGAAGATGCAGCTATCGACATAGGCGGCCCGGCCGGGACCGGAGCTGGTGCTCGCGGTCTCATTGAAGAGCATGGCGCCGGCATTCTGGATAAACGTGTTGCCATAGATCGCGGCGGACGCTCCCGTCTTGCAGAGGATGCCATAATCGTTGTGGTAGAAGATGTTCCGCACGATGCTCAATTGCTGCGTGTTCAGGTTCTCCGTGCTGGCGGGCCCCCCGCCGGGGCCGGTAGCGATGGCCGACGAGGAACTGCGGCCCGTGCTGCCGAGGTTGGCGTGCATGAAGAGATTGCCTTCGATGTACGTATCAGTCTCGTTATCATCCACGAGGTCACCGTTGCCGCCGGTGAAGACGTTGTCGATGATCCGGGCCGCCGGGCCGCCTTTGACACTGACGGAATTGAGCTGAAGAATATCCGTGTCGCCGTGGGTATGACCGAAGAGGTTGCCCTCGACGACAAACCAGCCGTTGGCGGGCATGCGCTCGGCCGTGCACATGGTGTGGCTGCCCAGGTCGGCAAAGACGCTGTTGCGAATGATGACCTGCGGGTCCCAGATGCTGAAGTACTGCGTGTCGGAGCCGCTGAACGTCACGTGATCGATGGTCAGCCGGGCCGTGGGACCTACGACGTTGCCGTTGTTGTTGCCGGTGGTGATCCAGTGGGAACGGGAGCCGCCGAACTCCAGGTCCGCGTAGGCAATGATGTTATCCTCTTTGGTGCCGGGGAATTGGAAACCAGCCCATTGCGCCGTCGTTCCGGATAGTCGGGTGAACCGAATCCGCTGGTATTCGGTGCCCCGAGCCATAAGGCGGCCGGAAACGATGAACCCACAGTTGGCCTCCAGAAAGACCGTGACGCCGGGCTCGATGGTCAGCGTCCGTCCGGCGGGGATGGTGATATTACCGGTGACATGATAGGGGCTGGCGGCAGTCCAGACTTCGTCGGCGTCCAGCGTCCCCCCTGCCGCGGTGATCATGGTGCGGGCGTCCGACGAGACATCGACGCCGCAACGATCGATTTCCTTGCCGGCGCCGTCCAAGGCTTGGATCACCACGCGGTTGATGCCAGGGTTCACGCGGGCACTCCGCATGGACCAACTCGCATCGATCGGCGACCAGAGCGCCAATTGTCCGTTCACGAGCACCGAGCGTGTCTTGCCGGCATGAGCTTTTCCGGACAATGCAATTGTCGAGCTCGTGCTGCGAGCGGACCCGGTGCCCGGCGCCGGAGCACCATCAACGGCGAGCCCCTGCGGAATCTGGACCAACACGCCGGTGATTCGCTGTCTGACACGCTGTTTCATGGCATTGACACGATCCGCCGGGGCGAATCCGCCCAAAACCCGGTCGATCAACGGATCAAGTGTCTCCGGGTTGAAGAACTCGTTCATCAGGTCCAGCATGGCCTGGTAGTAGCGGGGAATGACCTCCGGATGACTGAAGAAACGCTTCAGTCCGTCGACGCCATTGAAGGTACCGCCGCCCCTTACGATCGCGAAAATACTCGCGCTGACACTGCCTCCCTGATCGAGAATCGTGTCGAGGTCGTGGGGACTGAGCACAAAACGCGGATCGAGCACGCCACGGTACAGGAAATAGTCGTCCCCGCCGCCCTGATTCAACCCGGTCTCATTGTTCATCAGCAGGGAGTCCAGGGCGATGTACCGCAGCCACTGAGAGACGTTGAGCACCTTGCTGACATCCTGAAAATAGGTGGCCTCCGGGGCATTGTTCAGCACGTCCACCAAATGAATGAGGTCGGACCAGTCATCCTGCGAGGCGTTGGTTTCCTTGAAGTAACTGGGCCGGTACGCGTTGGGGTTGGTCCCCACGTACCGCAATTCGGCTTCCCCGGCGTCGCGGAAGCACGCATAGAGGTTGCCGTCCGGATCGTTGGGGAAGTGTTGCTTGGCAAAGAAACTGTCCGTGGCGTCGAGGCGGGCGTACACCCCATACATGTTAGCCGTGGCCAGGTTGACACCATTGATTCGCAGTTGCGCCGGTGTCGTAAAGGCGGCGGCGAGGCCTGCCATGCGAAAAATCGCGCTTCCCATGATCTGTCCGGGCGGGTTGCGACAGTTGAAACTGAGGGCGGAGCGGTCGTTCCATGGCTTGTCGTCGACGAAGGCAACATGCTGGTTGTTGGGCGGGCCATTACGGCTCCCGTGTCCGCGATTGCGAAGCCCGACATTGTAGCGCAACTGCATGCCCGTCCCCTCGACGCTGATGAAAGTGGCATTCATCTGCGAATCGGGTCCCGACACACTGCTGTGGTTGCCGATGTACGCGAGCCGGCCGCGCTCCATTTCCGTCATGATGAGGTAGTAAGAGGGCTGGCTGCCGGGCGTCCACGTGGGATTGAATGCGTTGTCCACCTGATACAGGGCGTTCGTCACCTGTTGGGGCACACCATCGACCATGCTGGGGGCAGGCCAAGTGCGGGTTCTGCCCCCCGCGTCGCGCGCTTCGATGTAGAACTCGACGATCTTGCCGTTCTGCTGGGCGGGAATCGTGCCGCCGAACACGCCATCGTTTGCCTTCCCATCACCGTGCGTGCCATCGTCGAGCATCGGCACGCTGACGTAGCTGGCCGCGGTGAAGACCGGGTAGGTGTTCAGGTTGGTAGAGGCGAAGGCGGAGGTGTCGAGCCGATAGCGAAGGGTCACGGCCAGGCCGGTCGTCTGCTCATCGAGAATGCGGGCGGTGACCGTTACCGGATCGGCCGGCTTGGGGATGATCGGCCAATGGCGCGCGTCCACGATCATCGGTGCGACATCGCCGGCGGCGACGGAATTGACCTTTCCGGGCGTCCCGCCATCCACGGCACTGGCCGCCCAGTTGGGCCCGAACTCGTTCGGCAGAGAAGCATTGATCAGCTCGTGCGACTTTTTGCCTCCGTCCGAGGGGGTGGACCACTCCCAGCCCCTGTGGCCGCTGCTGGCGAGTCCAAGCACGCGGGTGCCCCACTCGCCTTGGCCGGCGTACCGAATCACATTGACCACCGTACCTGCGGCATCGACCAGTTCCAGCTTCTCGCCGGAATTGCGGAGCCACCCGATCCAGCCGCCCACGACATTGGTCACGCCGGGGTGTTTGGCCGTGAAGACGCTCGCATCGGCCGCCACAACAAGGTACTTCCCCCCCCCGATGGTCACATTCGGGAAAACGAAGTCCACGCCGTCACTGAAGCGCCAGCCAGCCAGGTTGATGGTCTCCGTGCCCCGGTTGAGCAGCTCGATCCACTCCTGTTTCGTGTCCTCCGGGCTGGAGACGGCATGGTAGGGATGATACATGATCTCGGAGATGACAATGTTCCCGCTCGGGCCGGCCGCATATGTTTCTTGATCCATTGCGAGACATGCCAGGATGGAGATCCACAGGAGGGTCTGCCCCAGCGTGCGAACAGGAATGCGAATTTTCACTTATATCCTCCGAATCAAGACCGCCGCGCAGGGTGGCCGAACCACCACTATTATAGCGAAAATGGGATATCTGGTCAATGACAAGAGTAAGTCACGGCCGAGAGGAGCGCCCAGAAGCGACTGTACAGGGCTGAACGGGCCGATTTCCACCACGTCTCTCAGCGAACGCTCGGGGAGGGGATGGGACCGATATACTCCCGCGCCACGACAATGTTGTCGAACCAGACCTTGCTGACGTGCCCGACCGGCGCGTCTGTGATGTACAACAGGAGCCAAAGGAAGTTCAGTTTCAAGTCCTGTGTGCTCCGCCAGCGGAATCCCTCGAATGGCGTTCCGTTCGGGTCCGGGTGGAAACTGTCCCAGGTCCACTTGCCGCGCGGAAAACCCTCGCCGAGATCGCTCACGACCTGCCCGCCCTTCTCCCACGGCCGACCGTCGATCCATAGGGCCTGCTCGCCGTTGCTTTGCGTCACCGGGTTGTTCATCCGCATCATCAGCTCGACGCAGATCCACCTGCCGCGCTCGACCTTCAGAGCCGGATCGTTGATGAAGTCGTGCCCCCAGGACTTGCCGTCGGGCGAGGACCGCATGCCCATCCAGTACGAGTAGAAGTCCCACCGCCATTTGTCGCCGTACGGCTCGACGCCGGTGGTGAATCGCTCGTTGCCGGCGGGCCGAATCCCCGCCCCGCCCTGCGGCCAGGATGTCGGCGGATTGTAGCCACCCACGTGTACGAAGTGATGGATCGGCGCGCAATCCGGATCGAACTTCACGTAGAAACGCACGTGCAGCTTGTCGTAGCCGGGCGGCAAACGCCGATATAAATGCCCGCCGTTGCTCTGGCCGCCGACGTGCGACATCAAAAGCGAATGCGCGCCGGCACTACCCTGCGGGACATCGGATGAGAGGGACATGATCCCCTGGTTCTCGACGCTCTCCCACCGCTTCCATACCGCGTCCAGGCCGCCTTCTTCGAAGTCCTCCGCGAAGATCACGGCGGGGTCCTTCTCGATTCCCGCATCGCCCATGTACCTGCCGGCCAAGCCGCCGCCATCGCTCCCGCCGGGCCGCCGCACCTCCAGCCGGGCCTTTTTGAGACAGAACGCATAGAGTCCGCCATCCAGCCCGGAATAGAGCAGCCACATCTCCTTGCCGTCCGCGCTCATCCATTGGGCCGGGAACTTGTGATGATACGTCCGGCAGTCTTTGCCGGCGACGACAGACCAGTGGTCATCGTAGTATACCGTCGTCCAGGGCCCCCAAGGCTCAGGCGCATCGAACACGCCGAGCGCCGCCGTGTGCGTCGCTTCCACGCCCGGCGGCAGGTGAGACGTCGTGAGGATGTACCTTTTCAACGCGGCGTTGTACGTGATTGCGATGCGCTGCGTGCCGTGCGGGTCGTGGAAGATGGGGGCGCGCTGCCCGATATCCGCCGACCACCTCGACCGGCCGCTCTCATCCCGTCCCGCGAAGAACTCGTAAGCTCTACGGTCCGCCACCCGCTCCTTCGGTACGCGCGCCATGACGATGTCCGGCGAGAAACCATACGCGCTATCATTCGCCTGAGACGCGACATAGACATAGTTGTCCCGCGCACCTTGATGGTTCTTGCCGAACTGCACGAACTCCGGGCAGCCAAAGGTGTCGGAGAAATGCCAATCCGCCCATTCCCAATGCACGCCGCGATCGCGCGACCACGCCAGTCTCGCATTGGTGAAATCTTCCGACCCCGGCGGCTTGTAGTTCCGCACGAACATGTACAACACACCATCGACCATCAGCAGGCCGCTGGCCTTGATCCCTTTCGACCCGGACCCCTCCGGCGTATCCGCGTTCGTGGCAAAGTCCTCGCCCCGAAAACGCAACGGACCGCCGTGAATCCGTGCAAACCCAAGGGACAGCCTGGCCTCCCGCGAGGTCGGCCCATCAAAGCCCGGCCCATCCCCCCAGGAGGTGATATACAGATCGTCGTCCACCCAAGCCATCGGCCAGTTGTCCCCCGACCCATCCCGGCCGCACTTGAGGACCTCATCATCCCAAGTCAGCTTGACGATCACCGGACTGGGCGGGTACGGGAGCTCCGAAGCGACCGAAACGCGATGGAGGCACGCCAACAGGACAGTCGCCCCGACGAAAGCCAGAAAACTCCGAGACCTGCACATGATCTTCCCCTGCCCCAAACTGCTCCAGAGCATCCATAAGCCGACGCTGTCACCCTCGGCACAACGGCACGTCGAGACGATGCCAGCATATCATACCAAGGCCACCCAAACAGGTTGGCGGAAGATCATGTCATTGCGAACGGAGCGCGGCAATCTGCTGATTTCCGCAGATTCTCAACGGAGAACGGCCTTCCGGCCGGCAACCTTGTCACCCCGGACGCCAATCCAGGGCGGCTCGCCATGACGCGTTGTCGCACCGGCCGTTGGCGGGCTCGTAGTGACATCCGAACCGAAGAGGCCCTTTCTTACCTTCTCACGTTCTTCCCCTCTCACCGGGTATAGAACCTGATCTCCGCAATCTTCCGGGTTCCCGGGGGCAGGGAACTGACATTGACGTTCAGACCCTGAATCGTGAAATTGATGGTACGCGTGCCGGCAGAGACTGTGCCGGTGGACGGGTTCGCGGTCCAGGTACCGCCTACGGCGGCGATGCCTGAAACTTCAATTTTGTACTCGGTCGTGCCGCTGGCATAGAAGGTCCATGAGCCTGAGCCGTTGACCGTAATCAGGCCACTGGGCGGGGGGTTCGATATGGTCGCGTTAAGATCGGCGGTACTCTCCAACGTCCATGACGATGCGGGGGCCGGTCCCAGCGAAATCGTCAGATTAACAGCGGAGCCGACGACGGCGGTGGAACCGGCGACCGGGTTCTGGCTGATGACTCGTCCGGCGGCAACCGTGCCGCTGTAGGCCTGGCTGATCGTCCCTACCACCAGCCCGAAGCTGGTGAGCGTGGATTGAGCCACACTTTGTGTTTGACCGACCACATTGGGGACCAGGACGACGGCCGGGGGCAGTCCGACCCCCTCATACGCGCCTTGATCGACCTGCCCGCCCTGGACACGCGTATTGCCGTTGAGGTCCGTCGTGAGGCCCACGGGCAAGTAGGCCTGGCTGCCGGCATTGAGGCTGGGCGAGCCTGCCAGCAGGGTGTATCCGTCGTCATCGAAGAACCACCCGCCTTCTATGCCGAAGAGTCCGGGCTTCTTGAAGAGGGGATCTTTATCGATATTTCCGAGACCGCTGTAGATGCCCTTACCCCCTTCGATGTTGTTGTAGTAGAGCGTGACGATGCCCGGCTCGGTGCTCCAGATCTCATTGCCGCCGTTGCGGAGAATGCTGTTCTTGATGGACACGGTGTCCACAAAGCCCGGCCCCCAGACCAGATTCACAATGGCTCTCTGATTCGCAGGAGCACCGTGACCGGGCCGATTGTCCGCAATGGTGCAGTTGGTGATATCGAGACTGCCCATGGCATTGAGAATGGCGTCACTGCCCAGGATGTCGGCGCTGCCGGCGAGATTGCCGGTGATCAGGCAGTTGGTGATTTGCGTGTTGGCTTCGTCATTGTACAGGCAGCCGCCGAAGACGTAGGCCCCGTTGCCTGTGATTTCCGTATTGATCAGGACCGGTGCGATGCCCTGGAGGCACGCCACGCCGGCGCCGAAATCCGCCTTGTTGCCGCGAATCTTGCAGGCGTTGATCTTGAGACTCGAGGACTTCAGGAAGACCCCCCCGCCGTAACCGTCGTCTCCCGAGCCATTGGCGTGGCCGGCGGTGATGACGGCGCCATCGAGGGTGCCCGATCCGGAGGCGGAAACCACGTGATAGCTGTTTTCCGAGATGTTCAGAATTCCCCAGAGATCGTTGCCATTCAAATCCCCGCTCAGGATCGTGGGATACGCATCGGCGTTGCGTGCATCCGGATTGGAGGCGCCATAGCCGGCATAGCCGCACAAGACCGTCACGTTGTTGGGAATCTCAAACGAAGCCGTGCGATCGCCGGACGTGACGCCCGATCCGTCGTCCGGCACATAGGTGCCGTCCGCCACACGGACCGTGTCCCCGGGCTGCGCCGCCGCCAGTCCGTCGTACAGGTTCCGGTACGCCTTCGACCAACTGCTGCCGTCCGGCCCGATCGTCAACGGGGCATTCTTATCCACCCGGATGATATGGTCGCTGCTCCCTCCGCCGACGGTGAAGTTGAGCTGGAACGCAATGAGAGAATTCGTGCACTTGAACGTCCAGTTGCCGGCGGCCAGGGGACCGAAATCGCCTTGAAAACCGACGGCGGGCTTATAGATTAGGATGCACGTAGCGGGCGCGGGGCCTTGAAACTTCAGCTCGATCATCTTGGCGGTCGTATTGATGGACAGGTAGGGCGTGCCGCCGTAGGCTTGCGTCGCATTGCAACTGTTCCCATACGATTTATCGGTAGGTCCCTTGAAGGTAATTACCGTCGCGGTGGATGGGTTTGCCGGACTGATCGACCACCCGGATGGCGCCACCGCACCAATACCATCGATCCAGGTCACACTCGCCGCCCAAACAGGCCCACAGAGAAACACCATCCCTACGACGGCCGTTCTTATTGTCCCTTTCATCGTTCTACCCTTTCCGAAAAAATCTCCCTACCGCCTCTCGTAGTTCGGCGAGCACCTCACTCATTCGTACCTTCCCGCACTGCGACCTCGACCGCCTCCGGCCGGCCGAGGTCGGGCTGGGACGGATTCGTCGCAGCCCATCACGGGCGTTTCTCGGGAGTACATTCTGGCCGCCCTGCAGGAGGCACGCAAGACAAAAAAAGCCGGGCCAGCTTCTTTTCGTGCAGGAATTCCAAGGTTTGTCCGAATCTGTCGGCAGTTCCGCCACCAAGAGCCTGGATTCCTGCCCCGCGGTTGCTGGCCCAAGTGATCGCTTCTCGGGAAATAATGGAATGCCGATGCGCCCGCCTGGCGCCCCGAACCGGGGGACGCCGAATAGAGGTGTGCCATCCTCGCAAAAAATCCCGCCACCGTCTTGACAACGGCTTGCTCATAGACGTCCCCAGGACTCCAACGCGAGTAAGCCCTGCTGTGTTGGGCCGACGCTACTGCGCTTGCGCCAGATGAACAACTGGGTACGTCGACGAAGATCCCAACGGTGAAGATGTGTAACGGTGCCCCCCCCTGGCCCCCTGTCCGAGGCGTAATTGCTCTTGACACAAAGGCCCTCTATGGGTATATTACGACATGCCGGCAAGCTACGTGGCATAACCACGCGGCCAAGACAACATAGTTCGATAGGAGGCGACAAAGATGTCTGCTATGAAGAAGTCAGCCCATAGGACAACGTTGGCAATCCTACTGCTCGCAATCACCCACCCTCAAATGCAGGCCAGAGAACAGCCTGAGAGTCCTAGCCCAAGTTACACACTTGCGGGATTCTTTTAGGAATTTTCGAGACAGAAACATTGTTTCTGAAGCATTCGTTGGGTTTTTGGGTCGGAAGGCCGATGTAGTGAAGACCCGGCCTCTTGCCTCCC
>Ga0315286_10000413_pt1 | contig 35370 bp, 26 predicted proteins | sample YL17G10_0_MG_FD_205038 | JGI IMG/M metagenome (GOLD analysis project Ga0315286, IMG submission 205038) | Sediment microbial communities from Yellowstone Lake, YNP, Wyoming, USA - YL17G10_0 | ecosystem: Environmental > Aquatic > Freshwater > Lake > Sediment | place: USA: Wyoming | collected...
GTTACCTACATAAATGTTCATGAAAAACTCCTATTTTAATAATTTGGACCCACCTTGCCGCTTAGTGCGAGACGAGCTGCGTTAACGTCCATCTGCCGGGTAAATCCTTTTACAATATAACAAATTTCTTTCACAATTCAACAAAAAAGAATTGACGATCATTTATTACTTTCATATATACCCTGCGATATCATTGTTTTTTAAAGGTTTTAGGACCGAAGACAGATTCAACATCTCGTAAATCTTGATTAGTCTCATCCACGAATATGTTCTGGTAAAACTTTTAGAAATTCTGTTGTAAATTTACCGATTACAATTTAGAAGATCGTCTTAAGAATAAATTCTTTACCCGTTTGACATTCTTCTTTTTTCTCCGTATAATATCGGCAGAAAAATCATCAAGTACTGTATTATCTCGAGCAGTATTTTTTTGAAACAATATTTTGTCTACAAACAAAGGTCCCGATATAAGGCTATTTGTATTCATCATAAGTAACGGAGACATTACCTCCCCTCATCATCGTAGGATGACGACCCTGCACACAAAACTAATCAGTGACATCAACATCACAATCCACTATTTTCAAACACAAATATTTATAAAGAGGTTCATATGAAAATTGTTTATGTTTTCGCAATCGTACTGCTTGCAGTTGTAGCTTGCAGTCAATTGGCAATGGCACAAATTCCTCGTACCATTTCCTATCAGGGGGTGTTAGCAGATAATGCTGGTACTCCAAAGCCGGATGGTAGTTACCAACTAACGTTTCGGCTGTATAATGTTGGAAGCGAAGGAAGTGCACTCTGGACTGAAGTGAAAACACTTCTAACAACCCGAGGATTATTCAGCACCGCTCTCGGTGATCAGGTTCCAATACCGTATTCGATAAAATTCGATCAACCGTACTGGTTGGGTATTCAGGTCGCCGCCGACCCCGAGCTAACAACGCGTATACCGCTAACAGCAGTTGGTTACAGCTTCAATTCAAGCTGGGCGGATACGGCGCGAGTTGGATTGGTGAACATTGAAAAATTAGATACGTTAGTTCTTGGTTCACCAACACAGGACGGCAGAATAATTGTCTATAAAAATGGATCTCCCAACCCAATAGTTGATATTAAAGATTATTCAAATTCTGGTGGCTCAGTAATTATAACTGATGAACTCGGGAATAATGTTGGTCGATTTAGACCAAGCGGGATGGGAACAGGTGGCACAGTTGAAGTATATCGTAATACTGCCGGAAGTTTAGGCTTCTATGCTGGTGGTAACAATTACGGAGATGAGGAGCCATATGTACGGGTTTACGGATCACAACGATTAGCGACCTTCTATATGGGTGCGGCCGCTAATGCCTCAGTTGTACTCCCAGATAGCTCAATCTCTGCTGCAGAAATACTTGATGAGCCGGGAATAGCAGGTACTTATGATGCTGGCGGAGCTATTGCAACTACTGGTGTTACTAATGTTGCAAGTGCGTCAATCACGGTGCCAGGTCCTGGGTATATTGTTGCAAGAGCGAGTGGGATGGGAGCAATTTCCGGAACATCAATAGGGGCGATATACATGGGAATTGAGACAGCTCCTACAACATCACCTTCACCATGGACAATATTTGGCAGTAATAACGAAGCACTCTCTTCATCCCAAATCAGATGGGGGTCAATGGTGTTTGAAACTACGTTTCTCGTTTCATCTTCTGGTACCCATAGTTACTATATGAATGCCACACATTCAACGTTATCCGATGGTGCAGGATATATTTATTATGCAAAGTTAATGTTGACATATTATCCCACGTCTTATGGAACAGTTACTTCTGCCGTTCCACTCTCCGAAGCTCAGAAATTTGAAAGTGCTACTCCAATTGAAATGTCATCAGATGCAAGTGGAAGCACTACTAGTACAGAAAAAATGTACAAAGTGGATCTCCGCGAGCTTGAGTTAAAAGCAGCCAAAGCACGTGCAGCAGCAGAGAAAGCAGAACGGGAACTGATGGAAGCAAAGATGAATGATCAAATCGGCAGCGTTAGCCCAGATAAACGCTAACTTAACAATCAAGAAAAAGGTGATACCATGAAAACTAAAAAAATAATCATCTTCATAGAATTCGTTATCCTAATCTTTTCTGTTAGTGGCTTCTGCCAGAACAAGGTAAGCTGGTATTCCTTCAATATGGGTTATGCTAACCCAACCGGAGCCAGCACAGCAATCAAGTCGGTTGTTGGGCAGGTATTTGTTGGAACAACAAAATCGGCAGACAAAGAAATAATCTGCGGTTTTCTTGCAGATACTTTGTTGAGGGGCGTCCCTGTTGCAGTGAACGACAAAGAAGGATTGCCAACAGAATATAGATTGAACCAAAACTATCCTAATCCATTCAATCCCAGCACCACTATCCGCTACGAGCTTCCGGAGCGCGGTAACGTGGAGGTTATTATATATGATCTCCTCGGACAGCAAGTGGCAGCACTCGTTAGTGAGGAAAAAGAAGCCGGGCGGTACAGCATTAACTGGAACGGGATTAACCAGTATGGAGGACAGGTCAGCAGTGGAATATATTTCTACAGATTATCGACCAAGAACTTTAGTCAAACGAAGAAGTTCATGCTGTTGAAATAGTATTCTACATTATTAAACACTTCGAGACCTCCGATATTTTTTCAATTTACTGAAATGTAGATATCGGAGGTTTTTTTTATAAATGATCAATCTTAAAGATTGATATATTATTTTTTCTTCCCGCTGTACAGTTTTTATCTATTTGAATTCAAATTTCACTAATCACAAAGAGGACAGCCATCATTTGTCCGGTAGCTGTTCTTTGATAAATGATAAAATATTTTTTATATTGGTTCAGAATTCATTTTAATAATTCATAATTCACTAATCAATTATAAATCATAAACAAAAGGAGATTTTTTTATGAAAACCTTTACAATTTTTGTTTTTGCTGTTCTCATCTTGTGTATGGCAGCACAAGGACAGATTCCAAGGACGTTATCCTATCAAGGCGTACTTACGGATAACCTGGGAGATCCGAAGCCGGATGGATCATATTCACTAACATTCCGTTTGTACGACGCATTAACGTCAGGAAAAGTACTGTGGACTGAGGCAAAAACGCTTGATGTTAAAAGGGGATTGTTCAGTACTATCCTTGGTGATCAAACAGTTATACCTGACACTGTTATGTTCGATCAACCATATTGGTTGGGCATTCAGGTTGCTGCCGAGCCGGAGCTTTCTCCACGTATTCCATTGACAGCAGTTGGTTACAGTCTGGCGTCGATTCACTCTATGAACGCAGACACGGCTCTGTTCGCCAAGAGCGTACCAACGCAGCCGTTAACCGACAGTGCACGCATCGCAGGGACTGTACCGGATAACACTATAAACAGCAGTAAAATTACCGACAACACAATCCAGCGAGCAGATGTCCAAACAACATTCAAAGCGCCATTTTCAGATACAGCAGATTATGCAAAGTCAGCACCTCCGGGTGGTACTGCTGGTGGCGATTTAACCGGTACGTTTCCCAATCCATCTATTAAAGATAATGCGATCACGACAGAAAAAATCCAAGATGGAACTATTCAGCGAGTTGATGTCCTGTCGATCTTCAAAGCGCCATTTTCAGATACAGCAGATTATGCCAAGGCGGCACCTCCGGGTGGCATTGCCGGTGGCGATTTAACGGGTACGTTTCCCAATCCATCTATTAAAGATAATGCGGTCACAACTGAAAAGATTTTTGATGGCACGGTCCAAAGAGTAGATGTCCAACCGACATTCAAAGCTCCCTACTCCGATACGGCTGATTATGCAAAGTCGGCACCTCCGGGCGGCGTTGCTGGCGGCGATTTAACCGGTACGTTTCCCAATCCATCTATTAAAGATAATGCAATCACGACAGAAAAAATTCTGGATGGCACCATTTCGTTCTCCGACATGGGGCAGAATAGCGCCACGAGTGGACAGGTCATGAAGTGGAACGGTACTTCATGGATTGCTGCCGGAGATAACAGTTCCGGTGGTTCAGTGACAACGGTAAACACTGGAGCCGGATTGACTGGTGGACCCATCACAACATCTGGCACGATTAGCATGAGCAACTCAGGAGTGAGTGCCGGAACGTATGGCAGCGCGACACAAGCGCCGGCAATCACGGTCGATGCGTTAGGTAGAATTACTTCAGCAAGCAATACCACGATCACCGGTGTTGTTCCCGGCGGTAGCGCTGGTGGCGACTTGACAGGCACGTATCCCGATCCCACCATTGCAAGTGGGAAAGTGGTCAAGAGTCTTAATGCGCTGAAAGATGATGTCACTCTAAGTGCCGGTTCGAATGTGAATATTACGCCGAGCGGCAACACATTAACGATTGCTTCCACCAACTCTGGGGGGACGGTTACAAGCATCACAGCCGGAACCGGATTGAGCGCAAGCCCGAGCAGTCCAATTACCGGATCTGGTACACTTTCGCTTGCAAACACCGCTGTCACTCCCGGGCCCTATACCCGCGCGAATGTTACGGTTAATGCCCAAGGGCAATTGACGGATGCAAGCAGCAGTGCCGCAGTCAATCTGGCATCGGAAGTGACAGGGACTCTACCTTTGGGAAACGGCGGAACAGGTTCAACTACGGCTGCCGGTGCACGGGCAAACCTTGGTGCGGCAGCGAGTGGGGCTAATAGCGACATTACATCGCTTACTGGATTGACAACTCTCCAGATATCGAATGACGTTAACAACTTCGTTGGACTCAGTATTGAAAATCCTAATACTGGAGCGAGTTCCGCAGAAGGTATCTATTTTAACAATGAGGAAGGAACCATTGCGGGTCTCAGGATTTATGACCAGACAAATCCCAGTTATCCTGGCCAGTTGCGTATCTTCAACAACCGAGCGAGTGGATCTATTATCCTTGGCACCGCTGGCGTGGAGAGATTTCGGGTTGCAAACAATGGCAACGTCGGTATTGGGACAACAACCCCATCCGCGAAGCTGGAAGTTGCAGGTCAAGTTAAGATTACAGGAGGATCGGCCGGAGATGGTAAGATTCTAACTTCAGATGCCACTGGATTGGCGTCATGGGAAACACAGTCCTCAATTCAGATATTGGATGAACCTGGAGTAGCTGGCACAGTGAGACAGTCATTCACATTTGCAGTTAATACTAATTCGCAGGAGATAAGTTCGATAACAATAAATGTTCCAGCACCTGGGAAGGTTATTCTACAAGCGACTGGATACATTTCTGGTTCACATATTACTGGTGCAGACCATCTTGTGAGATTGGGTATTGGTACAACAAACAATTTTTCTCCGACAGTTTATGGAAGTGCTCAATTTATGGTTCCTACTGCTTTACCGACTGATAATTATAAGAGTCCTTATACATGCCATAGAATGTTTGATGCTCCATCATCAGGACCAATGACATTTTACTTAGTCGGTGATCAATATGGTACACCATTCACTACTCTTCAAGTGTGGTGGACTGAATTCACAGCTATTTATTATCCAACAGCATACGGTAGTACACCGATTGCGTCTTCAGTTATTACATCACTCAATTCTGTAAATGGTCAAGATGATAGTGGAATCACAAATGATTTGAAATACCAAACTTCAGAAGAATTTAATACTTATAAGAAGCAAGTGTTCCAGACTGAAATAGACAAACTTAAAGATCAAGTGGAGAAACTGGAACAGAAAATTAACGATAAAAATGATAACTAAAGAATTATGGACTATGAAGAGGAGAACAAAATGAAAACCAAAAAAATAATCATGTTCATAGGATTTGTTATCCTAATCTTTTCTGTTAGTGGATTCTGCCAGAACAGCAAAGTTGACTGGTACTCTTTCAATATGGGTTATGCTAATCCAACCGGTGCCAGCACAGCAATCAAGTCGGTTGTTGGGCAGGTATTTGTTGGAACAACGAAATCGGCAGACAAAGAAATAATCTGCGGTTTCCTTGCAGATACTTTGTTGAGGGGCGTCCCTGTTGCAGTGAACGACAAAGAAGGATTGCCAACAGAATATAGATTGAACCAGAACTACCCTAATCCATTCAATCCCAGCACCACTATACGTTACGAGCTTCCGGAGCGCGGCAACGTGGAGATTATTATTTATGATCTCCTCGGTCAGCAAGTGGCAGCGCTCGTTAGTGAGGAAAAAGAAGCCGGGCGGTACAGCATCACTTGGAACGGGATTAACCAGTATGGAGGACAGGTCAGCAGTGGAATATATTTCTACAGATTGTCAACCAAGAACTTTAGTCAAACGAAGAAGTTCATGCTGTTGAAATAGTATTCTACATTATTAAACACTTCGAGACCTCCGACATTTTAATCCGTAATCTCACGGAAAGATGTCGGAGGTTTTCTTTTTTGTTTGAACCGTGATATACTTGATTATAGGATCAAGCATATTATAATCTTGGCATTACCTCAATCATATACATTCTGGTTCAAACTTCCCCTTCACACCCAACATATCTCAAATTGAATTTACACATCCTTTTCAATATATTGACCCATTATTCTAAAAAACTTTAACAATTACAATTTAAATGAAGCAGCAAGCACGAGTGATGAGTTCCCAATACATGCAGTGGGCGAAAGGGCATGCCCATGTAAAATATAATCTCGCAAACAGCGGACTTACTAATTACCCATTATCCGATTTACCATTGAAGCTCGATGATATTGAATTAACAGGAAACAGCTACTACGGCTACGAGCCATTGCTGGAAGCGATTGCAAAAAGATACAACGTCGCAACTAATAAAATATTTTCAACTTTAGGAACATCATTTGCCAATTATATGGTCATGGCAGTGTTGTATGAGCCGGATGCTGAGATATTAATAGAGCAGCCAACATACGAGCTGCTCAAATCGACCGCAGAATATGTGGGCTATAAAATCAACAGATTCCAACGGCGATTTGAGAATAAATTTCAAATTGATTTAGATGAAATAAAGAAAACGATCACATCAAAAACCAAACTTATCGTTCTAACAAATCTTCACAATCCGAGCAGTGTATTCACCAGTGACGATACACTAAAAGAGATCGGAAGAATAGCTCAAAGTATTGGTGCCTATGTATTAGTAGACGAAGTTTATCTCGATTCAGCTTTCTCACTCTCACCCCGTTCTTCAATCCATCTCGGCGATGAATTTATAGTTACTAACAGCTTAACTAAAGTTTATGGTCTCAGCGGACTTCGCTGCGGGTGGGTTTTTGCTATGCCTGAGCTTATCCAAAAAATGTGGCATCTAAACGATTTGTTTTACGTTGTGCAACAACATCCCGCCGAGATCTTAAGTGTTATTGCAGTGAATAATATCGAGAGAATCACTGCGTGGTCACGATCTATCTTGGAAAATAATCACCAAACGATCAACGATTTCATTCAATCACGCACCGAATTAGAAACTATCCGACCCGGTTATGGTACCGTAATTTTCCCACGACTTAAACGGGGTTCCATCGAGCCGTTATTGAAATTGCTTCATGATAAATACCAAACGATAATCACACCCGGTCGGTTCTTTGAAATGCCGGAATATTTTAGAATCGGTTTGGGATTGAATCCCGAATCTTTTAAGACCGGCATCGAGAATTTAGGCAAAGCGATAGATGAAATATCAGGAAAGTAACGACTTTAAATTGTTCATTTGATTTTCCCTTTGCGAATGTTAAATTACTTCGGAACTATGACAAACATTATTGATAAAATAGTTTCGCGTTATAAAGTAAGTCGCACTTTCATTTCATATACTCCTCCCTACCGCTTGTGCAACAAGTTTAATTTCGTTCATTAATTGTTGAAAATTAATCGGTGTTAATGATTGCTCTCCATCTGAAAACGCCTCGGGTGGATTCGGGTGTACTTCAACAATCAATCCATCGGCACCTGCGGCAATAGCTGCACGGCTCATCGGTATGATCAGATCATGTCTGCCTGTCCCGTGGCTTGGATCCACAATTATCGGGAGATGCGAAAGTTGTTTAACTGCCGGGATAATATTCAAGTCGAGCGTGTTGCGCGTGTAATCTACGAATGTTCTAATCCCACGTTCGCATAAGATCACCTGATGATTACCGCCTGAAAGAATATACTCGGCACTCATCAAAAATTCATTTAACGTTGCTGAAAAATTCCTTTTAAGTAAAACCGGTTTTTGAAGTTTGGAGATTGCCCTAAGCAGGTTTGTGTTTTGCATGTTGCGCGCACCAACCTGCAGCATATCCGCATATTCTGCAACAAGCTCTACTTCGTTTGCTTCCATCACCTCTGTAACGATACCAAGTCCCGTTCTTTCTTTTACTTTCAATAAAAGTTTCAGACCGTTTTCGCCCAAGCCCTGAAATGCATAGGGACTTGTTCTCGGTTTATAAGCCCCACCTCGCAGCAACTTCGCACCAGATGCCTTTACAGCTTCAGCCGTAAACATTAGCTGTTCTTCCGATTCAACAGAACACGGTCCGGCAATAACAACAATATTTTTCCCACCTATATCAACACCATTAACCTTGATTATGCTATCATTGGATTGAAAATCACGGCTGGTAAGTTTGTACGGCTTCAATATCGGGATAACATTCTCAACACGCGGAAGGAGAGAGAATTGCTCTTTTTTGAAAAGCCGCTCATCTCCTATAATACCGATGATTGTACGCTCGACACCTTTTGAAAGGTGAGCTGTAAATCCTAATTCTCTGATACGCTCGACCACATGCTGAACATCAGCATCGGTTGCGCACGATTCCATTATAATTATCATTGCAAACTCCTGAATATATTCCGATATAAAACAAAAAAACCCTATTGATATATCAGTAGGGTTCGTTCAATTTCGATTTGTTGGGCATTATGCGAAAGATGAACGCTCCTCTGCCGATAACCGGTAAGGATAATAATACGAATAATATATTGTGCGTTCAAATTTCATGTTATCAGTACAAGAAAGGATTCGAAGAAAGTCGGGAAATATTAGGTATCGGATATTTGCATCTCTTCACGAAAATTCATAAAATGCCATTCAAATAATATTGACATTTCAGCTTCAACAAACCATGAAAGGGTTTTATTATGAATGAAAAAGTACTCGATAAATTCCTCCGTTATGTGAAGATTGACACACAATCGAAGGAAGACGCCGAAACATACCCAAGCACTCAGAAACAATTCGATCTGCTTAACCTGCTCGTTAATGAATTGAAAGCTCTCGGCTTGAAAGACGTTCGGATCGACAAGTACGGCTATGTAATAGCATCACTTCCATCAAACGTCAATCACAAGGTCCCGGCGATTGGTTTTATCGCACATGTGGATACATCGTCATCGGCAAGCGGCGAAAATGTGAAACCGCAGGTAATTAAATATCAAGGTGGAGATGTAATTTTGCCGGGAGATAAATCTATCATCATCAGTATTTCTGAAAATCCTGAATTGAAAAACAACATCGGAAATACTATCATCACTTCGGATGGAACAACACTTTTGGGTGCGGATAACAAAGCCGGTATCGCAATTATCATGACGGCTGTACAACACCTTCTGAACAATCCAAAGATACCCCACGGCGATATTAAGATCGGTTTTACACCTGATGAAGAAGTTGGAAATGGAACGAAATATTTTGACCTCAAAGCATTTGGCGCCGAATTTGCATACACAGTGGATGGTGATACTGCCGGTGAACTTAACAAGGAAACATTCAGCGCGAACTCTGCAACTATAACCGTGCACGGAAGAAACATTCATCCGGGATTTGCAAAAAATATCATGGTTAATTCTATTCGCGCTATGGCAGACATCATTGTACGGACACCGAAGGATATGGCACCAGAAACAACAGAAGGTTACGAGCCGTACATCCATCCTCACGTTTTAAAAGGTGAAGAAGAGAAGACGACATTGAATTTTCTTTTCCGGGATTTCAACACTGATGGACTTGAAAAACAAAAAAAGATTTTAGAAAAGATAATTGAAGAGGTGAAGCCGCTTCATCCCAAAACACGAATTGAGTTAGCGATAAAAGAATCGTACAGAAACATGCGCGAGGGTTTGGAGAAAGACCCGCGTGTTACCGATTACTTGTGGGAAGCAACAAAGCGTTCCGGACTTGAACCAAAGTGGATTCCAATCCGCGGCGGCACAGACGGCTCGCGGCTAACAGCGATGGGTCTCCCCTGCCCAAACATTTTCACGGGTGGCAAAAACTTCCACGGCAAAACCGAATGGGCTTCGCTCGAAGGCATGGAGAAATCAATTGAGACAGTTGTGAACCTTGTGCAGGTGTGGGTGGAAAAAAGCAAAGGGTGAAAAACTGCAATAAACTAAATGGGTTTAAGGTGGAAGAACCGAAGGTGAAGTACTTATCAAAAAGTAAAAGATCCTGATCGACCTTTACTTGAATTATTCTGTTTTAATATGTTTATTAAGAACATGAAATTAATGATACATATAGTCCAATTATTGACAATCATTATTAGCACTCAGTTTCTTTCCTGCGAGCATCCTACAACTCCACCGCCGGAGATTGGTAATTTTTATGTTAAGATTATTGTTAAGGATTCTTCCGGGCAATCAAAAACCGGATTGATGGTAAGTGGGGGAAACCTGATTTCATATAAAACCGCATCGAGCGAGGACTTCGTCGCAACCGATGTATTCAAACTCCGCTTCACTGCCTCAGATTCACATACAATAGCGATCCTCTTTAGAGATTCAACATTTACGGTTCGAGCGGTTACAAATATGGCGGCGGCTTTTCTCGGTTATACATCCTCCAAAGGAATTTTCGAATCCAAAGATCCGCTCCGCTTCCCGAGTATTTTTAATAATCGTTCCTTTAACTCGCGTGACGAATTCGATAACAACCTCGGCAACTTTGAGCTTTTCGATAATGCAAAGTTTATATTAACTGATACATCTACCAACGATACACAGATTGTTTACCATAAAATTCAAAAAGGAATGAACCAGTTAGAAGTTGTGTGGAACCCGACACACCCAAAAATAACCCAGTCAACATCACATTCAACCCAAATAATTGCCGATTATCCCGATTCAATTTATAACAAAATTACTATCTCAGATGCAGCTTCTCCGATCAGACATCATCAAACCCTTTATATGGTACGTGAAGATAAAGGAATTCGAAAAGAGATGCCGCCGCCCGCTCCGGACTTCGATGCACGTTTTGTCTCGAATATGTATGTTGAAACTTATCCGGTGATCCTCAATCCAGCACAGACATATAAATATCCAATAAGTGTTCAAACAATTAATTATCCGCTAATGATAAGCTGGAAATTTAAATGCCCGCCGAATTTCACGCTGAGTGCCATGCTTGATGGAAAAGAAGAGAGCCGACAATTGATTTGTGACAGCAACACCATAGTAATTACGAACAGCGATATAACAAGATTAGTCGTCGGTATACATAATCCTTCATTACCAGCGCTGTGGGCTTTGCATCAAAACTATCCAAATCCTTTCGACGAACTTGCAACTATCAAATTTGATTTACCTTATGAATCATTCGTCGAATTGAAGGTGTTTAATCTTAGTGGGCAGGTGATAAAAACACTCGTTAATGAACGAATGCCAGCTGGTTTTCACAAAATATTATGGGATGCATCAAAATAATGCAATCAACTATTAATGTAGTCGGTAAACAATTTGAATAAAATATTCGAAGATACTTTTATGAAATATATTAGATCGTTGATTTTGACACTAACAATAATTTTTCTTCCATCGATCAATTATCCGCAAGTCTCAAACTCAGAAAAAAGATTTGAAGATATTCAGAAAATCCTTAATCAGGCAAAGATAAAATATTTACATTCCTTCTACTATGAATCGACGAAACATCAGAGAAAATGTGGATTAGCATCGTCGTTCGATATCATAAATCACTGGAATTCCTTTACAAATAAACAGAAAGAAGAACTTAGAATTCTTCTCTCACCCCCACAAACCCAAAAAGATACTATTATCGGACGTTTCCACATCTTTTACGATTCAACCGGGTATAATGAACCAGCACTTCTCGACAGCAATTTCCAACGGGTACAAAATACGGCAGAGGCTTACGTTGATTCAGTTGGAAAGATACTCAACTATGTTTGGTCCTACCAGATAGATACTCTCGGTTATCTTCCACCACCATTTGAGTTTGGACAATTGTACTACAACATTTTTGTAAGAGATCTCGGACCCTCCCTATATGGACAAACAATATTTGTAGATCAAATCGGGAGTTATATTCCACAACGATATACTTCCTACATAGAAGTAGATAATGATTTCAATCTCCACTATAGTCGAGGGATGGCGGGACTAAAAGTAACTGCCGCCCACGAATTCCATCATGCCATTCAAATCGGCCAGTATGGCTTTCGCTATGAGGATTTATATTTTTATGAAGTTACATCAACTTGGATGGAAGATGTCGTGTACAATGATGTGAACGATTACTATCAATATTTAAAAATGATAACAGGAGTACCCAGAGGACATTTTGCATCACCAAATGCTGCTTTCACATACACTGGCTCAAATATTGAATATAGTCGAGCCATCTGGGGAAAATTTATTGAGAAGCGTTTCTCTCATGTTGTGATGAGACAGTCATGTGAATTTATCCGAGCAGGACAAACGAGTCTAAACGCAATCGATCATGCGCTTACGAATGTGGGCAGTTCTTTTCGAAACGCATTCTTAGAATGGACAATTTGGAATTATAACACCGGTCCCACAAGTGACACCTTAAAATATTATACAGAAGGTCGGCAATATCCTACAATTCGTGAAAGGGCAATAATTCAATATACTCATCCACACTTTTTATTACAAGACAGTGTTGAAGCCATAAGCTGTGCATATCACCCAATCAAGGTTAATGGTGACTCCATGTTAGTAATTGTTTCAAACATAAACATGGAGCAAGCATATTCACGACAACGTTTAACTTTCGAATACGAATTAAGCGATACAGGAAATGCAACTTTCAAACATTTAACCAACGGAGTGTACATCAGATTGAATGTGAGCGACCCTGCAAATTGGAATTCGTGGGAATCTAAGGATATTGTAGTACAATCGGTTGATAATTATGAGCCACCATCATCATTTATTCTTGAACAGAATTATCCAAACCCATTTAATCCAAAAACAACGATACAATTTAAAATTTCATTCACCACATTTGTAGAATTGAAAGTACACAATTTAGTCGGACAAGAAATAATTACATTAGTTAGTCAAGAAAAGAATAAAGGTGAACATCGGATAGTTTGGGACGCATCAGGAATACCAAGCGGAGTTTATTTTTGTCGGTTGAAAGCCGGCTCACTCGTAGATACTAAGAAAATTATTTTATTGAGATAAAGGATTCCAGATCGTGATCACTTTTTTATCTTTTTGGGAAAAATCAAAAAATATCGTAATATCAACTACTTAAATATTTCAGCCAGACACCAGCATTTATTATTAACTTAGAGAAAGGCGAATTAGATGGAACAACACTCACTAACCACAAGCGGTCTTCCTGATAATGCTTACAAAGAACTGAAGGAAGGCGAAACCTATCGCCCGATGATGGACCCAGAAAAACCTTACCCGGAGGTGACGGGCTGGTCTGTTGGCTGGGGATTAGTTATGGCTGTACTTTTCTCGGCTGCGGCAGCATACTCGGGATTAAAGATCGGACAGGTTTTTGAAGCAGCAATACCGATTGCGATTCTCGCCGTCGGACTTTCGGCAGCATTCAAGAAAAGTAATGCACTTGGTCAAAACGTAATTATCCAATCCATCGGTGCATGTTCCGGTGTTATAGTTGCCGGCGCAATCTTCACAATTCCGGCCCTTTACATTTTAGATTTAGAGGCAAGCTTCTTCCAAATGTTCCTCGCTTCACTCTTTGGAGGTTTCCTTGGAATCTTATTTCTGATCCCATTCAGAAAATATTTCGTGAAAGACATGCACGGTATATTTCCATTCCCCGAGGCAACTGCAACAACAGAGATTCTTGTTGCGGGTGAGAAAGGCGGGAAGCAAGCGAGCGTCCTTGTTGTGGCAGGATTAATCGGTGGCTTATTTGATTTTGCTTTCAGCGCCTTCGGTGCATGGTCGGAAGTTGTAACGTCACGGATGTTTCATTACGGTGAGGTTATGGCTGATAAACTAAAAATTGTTGCAAAGCTCAATGTCTCTGCTATGGTATTCGGTTTGGGTTATATCGTCGGTTTGAAATACTCGGCAATCATTGCGGCTGGCTCTTTCCTTTCATGGTTCGTATTGATTCCATTGTTTTATGAGATCGGACAACATCTTACAACACCATTGGGTGCAACAGCAACAAAGCTGATTTCGGATATGAGTGCGGAAGAAATTTTCCGAGCATACGTTCGCCAGATTGGAATAGGCGGAATCGCAATGGCAGGAATTGTTGGCATCCTCCGTTCATCCAAGATTATCGGCGGCGCTTTCAAGCTGGCGTACAGTGAGATTTTCCATCACAAAACCGGTGATCTTGAATCAACTGTGCGATGGCAAACAGATATAAAAATGAATTTTATTGTTATGCTTGTCCTTCTAACAGCGCTGATGCTTTTTGTATTCTTTTACGCTGGTGTCGTCTTCAATTTTACTCACGCAATAGTTGGATTAATGATTGTTGTTATCATTTCATTTCTCTTTACCACCGTCGCAGCTAATGCAATCGCGATCGTGGGAACGAATCCGGTATCCGGCATGACGTTGATGACACTGATTCTCTCCTCGTTTGTTCTTGTTAGAATTGGATTATCAGGAACATCAGGTATGATTTCGGCATTGATTATCGGAGGTGTTGTCTGCACAGCACTATCAGTCGCTGGAGGATTTATTACAGATTTAAAAATAGGATACTGGCTCGGCTCAACACCGAAGAAACAGGAGACATGGAAATTTTTAGGCGTGATTGTTTCAGCGGCAACAGTTGGCGGCGTTATTTTGATTTTGAATAAAACCTACGGATTTAAAGGTCCTAACGCAATGGTTGCACCACAGGCAAACGCAATGGCAGCAGTAATCCAACCGTTGATGTCGGCAACACCGGCGCCTTGGATATTGTACCTCGTCGGCGCTATCATCGCTTTGATTTTAGTAATGGTAAAGATTCCACCACTCGCATTCGCTCTTGGCATGTACATTCCGCAGGAGCTTAATGTACCTCTGGTGTTCGGCGGACTTGTTGCATGGTGGGTTACATCGCGAACGAAGAATGAAAAACTCAATAACGCACGATTCTCACGCGGTACTTTGATTGCATCCGGTTTCATAGCAGGTGGTGCATTATTCGGGGTCTTCAATGCGTTTTTATTGTTCATCGGACAGTTTTTAGTAGAACGTTTCCAGCTTGATTTCGGTATTTCTTCATGGGCTAAGGTTGGTTTTGCTGAAACACCCTATGGTGAGATTGTTGGAATTATAATGTTCGGTCTCCTTTTCGCTTACATGGTGTGGGATTCGATGCGGGCGAAGGAAGAATAAATGGTTGTAAGAGGTGTCGTCCACTTACAAGGTGGGTGACACCTTCTTTAGCAACTTTGTTTTTTAATAATAGATTGGTTACAATAAAACCAACAGATGAATTGTTAATATGACTTACAAAACGATACCTGCACACTTATTTAATCATTTATTCATGAAAGGATCTACCCATGCGACGCTCTACACTGTTTCAAATTATTGCATTGTTTATTTTAACTAATAATTTCTCGTTTTCGACTGAACTCGTCAATGGAAATCCAGTCGAATACTTGATTATTACCCCATCAATGTTCGTTGATTCACTTCAGCCATTGATAGCTTCAAAAATATCTCAGGGTTTATCTGTTAATATGGTTACTCTTAATGAAATAAATACTCAGTTCACAGGTCGAGATATCCAAGAACAAATTAGAAATTGCATTAAAGATAGATATGAGAATCATAATGCATATTGGATTCTTTTGGTTGGTAAAGCCGATGCTGATGATTCCCCTGAAACTAATGGCTTTGTAAATACAACAGTTGTGGATAAATCATGGGAAATGCCGGTCAGATATGTCTATAGTCCTGACCCAGGTATGAACATGGTGTATATACCGACGGATAATTATTATAGTTGTTTGGATGGAGATTGGGATTTGGATGGAGATAACATATTCGGAGAGAACGCCCCGGATTGTGATTTAGGAATCAGCGAGGTGGATTGGATTCCTGAGGTTTGTTTAGGTAGGATACCCTGTGAGACTGTTACTCAATTAGGTAACTATATTAGGAAACTTATTGCGACCGATTATTCTGGTTACAATCTTGCCCAACTGAATTCATTGCAAATATATTGCAAAGTCGATACCAATGAGACAGATCTCAACGTTCCAGGGAAAATACTGGCATCGTCCCCATACGACACTGCTTACATCACTAAGGTTAATAGTGAGTTGAACGATGGTTCATACCCAATTCTGTTTTTCACAGGTCACGGTAACAAACAGGGTATATCATTACAAGATGGAGTCTGGACAGGAGAGCAACTTCGTGACGGAGGATCTAAATTCTTTGCATACATAGCCGGCTGTGAAGTTGGGCAAACCGATGATGGCAATTTTGATCCTAATATGGATCAATCACAGGCTGGAACAAATAACTATTTCTTTATATGGAGTACTAGTGAGCGGTGGCAAGATTTCAAACCTACAGTTTCCAACCTTTCGAAGATCGGACTTTTCATCTGGAAGTGGGGCTCGCCCGGAAACCTTATCGTCAAAATTGCAACATCATCGGGTGAAATTCTTCAGCAGCATTCCATAGATCCATCCCTAATAACTTCAGGATGGGTGGGTATTGATCTCTCCCCCCCATTAACGCTCACGCCTGATTCGACGTATCGTATTCTTGTTTCCACAGCAGCCCCTTCGGTGTATCCCGATGTCTACGGTTGGTACGGACAAACCTCATCATCATACACAAGGGGTCTCTCATCAGTCGAAAGTTCCTCGCCCGGCTTTGATTTCGCTTTCGCAACGAATGCAATTGACCCTTCTATGTCATTTGTTGAGAATATCTTGTTCAAGCCGAATTGTGGGGCAATTGGGTGTGTGGCTGCTTGGAGACTTTCAAGTCCGTTAGGTCAAGTCGATTTATGGAAAGAATTTGTAAGAGCTTTCTTTGATGGTTCAAACACATATACTGGGGAGGCATTTAAACAAGCTCAAAGAACCTTCTATTCGACGTTTATGTATTGGAGTGAAGGTTGGTATCCGTATTGGCATTATACATCCCTTGTTTATGAATTTTATGGTGATCCACAGCAAAAAATTGGAAATTTATTACCTAATGGACCTCAAATTGTATCAGTCCCGAGAGTGTTATCTCCATATAATTCTAATTACAAATATGATCAAAATTCAGCAGCAGAAGCCTCTGGTCTCGGGACAATTTCGTGGAGAAAGATATATGGTCCCGATTATTTCAGTATTTCTGACCCAGGATTTGTAACCTGGGTTCCGCAGATTGGAGAACCAGGGAATGGTGGAAGGCCAGAGGTTTGCATACAAGCATCCGACATCAACGGCTCGACTCGACAGAGATGGGTTGTCCAATGTGGGAACTCGTTCCGGATCAACTCTATCCCAGTAGAGAGCGTGAGTGTTGGCAACGAATACCTATACTCACCGAGTACAGTCGGAGGCACAAACGTAAGGTGGAAAAAGCTCGTTGGGCCAGAGAATCTAAGTGTAGATATCAATACTGGAACAATGAATTGGATCCCCGGAAGTATTGGCCGGTATGAGGTCATCTTACAAGCTTTTACTGGGACAACTTTCAAATCACCGGACCCACAGCGATATGAAATTACAGTGACGCCATCCCCGGATACAATGCAATATGTATTGAACGAAGGATGGAATATGATTTCGCTTCCGCTGGAGGTACCCGATGCAAGAAGGACTACACTATTTCCAGCGGCAACATCTGATGCGTTTTACTATGAGGGTAGTTACGTTCCATGTGATACGCTGAAAACGGGCAAGGGCTACTGGCTGAAATTTGCAAGTACTGAATCTGTCGACATCATTGGCTTACCCTGCATGCTCGATACATTTGAGGGAAACATGGGATGGAACATGATTGGTTCCATTTTTAATCCGATTTGGACATCATCCATTACTAGTATTCCGGAGGGTCTAATAACAAGCGAATTTTTTGAATACAACGGTGCAAATTATGTTACAACAGATACAATCTATCCTGGAAAAGGTTACTGGGTGAAAGTAAATCAAGATGGGAAACTAATTCTATCCTCGACAACAGAATCATTGAGCAAAGCAAGAATCAATATACAGCCGACATCTGAAATGCCACCAGCACCGCCATCCGATATTATAGGACGTATTGAATTGCCTAAAGAATATCGGCTGGAACAAAACTATCCAAATCCTTTCAATCCAATTACAACTATTAAATACGGCTTACCACTATCAAGTCATGTGAAGCTAAGAATTTTTAACGTTTTGGGGCAAGTTGTTACCACATTGAAGGATGAAGAGGAAAGTGCAGGGTACAAACATATTGAGTGGAATTCTTCCGCAGTTGCTTCAGGTATATACTTCTACCGCCTCGAAGCAACAAGCATAAGCGATCCGAGTAAATCATTTACACAAGTCAGGAAAATGATATTGATTAAATAGTTTTATAGGTGTGAGGTTGTCCAAAAAGATTCTACTTGTCACTCCCGCATGATATTAGCGGGAGTCCAGTGCTTAGATTCGTCTTTTTCTGGATTCCCGATAGATGCATTCGGGAATGACAAGGCATTTCCGGACTTATTGGACGGCCCTACACCTTACTTGATCTCAACTTTGCATTTTAGTAATAGATTGTTTACAATACAACCAACAGGGTAATTGTTAATATGACTTACAAAATGATACAAGCTCACTATGATGGAGAGAAAATCTGCCTCGATGAACCGATAGAGCTGAAAAGAAATGATAAACTATTTGTAACGGTTGTATCCGATATTGAAGAGCAAAGTGAAGATAATTTCGAAGCGATCTCACTTGCCGGACTTTCCAAAGCTTACAGCAAAGACGAACCTGATTACACAACATTACATATTCGCGAACCTAACTCAGAATATCGACCATGAATGAAGCAGACGTGGTGCTGACTCCGGTACCACAGGCAGATGGAAGGATTAAATTGCGACCCGCGTTGATCTTACGCAAGATGCCCGGAAGATACCGTGACATGCTTGTGTGTGGAGTAAGTACACAGATACATCATTGCATCCCTGAATTTGATGAAGTTGTCTCCCCTCGTGATGATGACTTTCTTAAAACCGGTCTTCTTAAAGAATCACTTATTCGACTTGGGTATCTTGCTGTAATTCCCACTAACAAGATAGCCGGAAGCATTGGCAACATATCACGAGAGCGATATCGAAGGTTAATACATAGATTAAGTAAATATTTACTGCACGACATGGATTAATCTTACGGCACTTAATTTTATTGGTGCCATTCGACTATAAAAAAATCCGCCTCCCAGGCACTCAACTAACTTTTTAATAATTTTAGAGTGAGGGAGTTTTATGCGTATTTTAAAAATCGTTTTCGTCTTCTTGTCGGTTTCTGTTGCGGAAGCACAGATAACTCATTTTCCATATTTCGAAAATTTCGACAGCGTTGTTGTACCTGCGTTACCACGAGGATGGGCTACAACAACCAACCGTTCTCCAGATGGTGATTTTACAACCATAATAACAGCACCATACTCCATTCCGAATGCAGTCTTCAGTACGAATGCAATAATAAGTCAAAGTTTGACTTCTCCCCTTCTTAATTTTTCAGATTTAGAAGCCGACAGTCTGAAATTTTATGAGAAGCGGTCAGGCACCCACAAAACCGGATTGCTGATTGAAGCATCGACGAACGGTGGTATAACTTTCCCAATCCTCATCAGCGACACACTTCATAATCCTGGAATAACCTCGTATGTTTTACGCAAGCTGAAGCTTGCCCCAACATTGAGCAATCAATCGAATGTTAAAATCCGATGGCATGTTCTAAGTGCAGATTCAGGCAAGCAAGGTACAATCCGTTTCGACGATATCACAATTACTGCACTGTATCGTACCGATGCGGCAGTGACGTCAATTCGTCTTCAACCAATTTATCCGATCATCGGTGATTCAGTGAATGTGATAGCAACTATCAAGAATGCTGGTTTGCAGCCAATTCAAAATATAACCGTTGAATTTTATACCGACACGAGCAACAACTCACAACCCGAACCAAGCGAATTATTCGGCTCTTCGATTATCAACCAAACACTCCAGCCGGGTGATACAATTCAGGTTCAATCGGTATTAAAAAACGTATCCTTAGGTAATCATACTATCATCGTTAAAGCGATTCTCCTCGGTGATCAAAATAGTTTTAACGATATCAAACGCACAACACTTTCCGTTGGTTTTCCGCCTCAGACCATGTTAATCAACGAAATCATGTACGCGCCAATAAGTCCCGAGCCGGAGTGGTTAGAAATATATAACAAATCTCAGGATATGGCTGATCTAAAGAACTGGAAACTAAGTAAAGGTGGCACATCTAAGAAATATACTATCACCAGTCAATCAACTATTATAAAGCCGCAAGAATTTCTCATCATTACAAAAGATATCTCGAAATTTACCGCCGTTCATCCCGATATCCCATCGCAGATTGTCCAATCGTCTGATCTTCCAACTTATTTCCTCAACAACGATGGTGATGCCGTAGTTCTATTCGATCATCGTGGTGCAATTATGGATAGTGTCCGGTACTTTCCAAGCTGGGGAGGCATTGACAGTACATCATTGGAGAGAATTGAATACGATGGTTTGTCCAATGATTCAACTAACTGGGGACCATCAGGTGACTCAACCGGCAGCACACCGGGGACACAAAATTATCTTACTCCACTCGAGTATGACCTCCGCGCTCTCCACATCTCTGCGGTGAGTTCTTCAATCAACTCAGCTCTGGTTAACGTTGTAATCAAGAATATCGGTCATCAAACAGTAAATACTTTTTCAGTGTCACTGTTTTATGATGCGAACGAAGATTCAATTCCGCAGCCATCGGAGTTACTGGAGACACAATTAATGAATACCTCTCTCCTGTTCAAAGATTCAATCCAAATTAATTTCTATTGGAACGAGCCACCTTCTGGTCGGAAGCTACTTATCGGTGTGGTTGATTATCCCCTAGATATGAGAACGAAGGATAACATGATTCTAGGTGCAATAGAAATTTCTTTTCCATCATGTGCAATGATCATCAACGAAATCATGTACGAACCGAAAAGTGGTGACGCTGAATACGTTGAGATGTTCAATCCGGGTAGCGATAAAATAGATTTACGAGATTGGAAACTTTCTGATTACAAAGATACAAGCACGACTTCAAAAAAATATGTCCTTAGTCAAACATCATTTGTCATTGGGAGTGGAGAGTATTTAGTTGTTGCGTTCGATTCATCGATCTTCGGGAGATTCTCTTATCTAAAAGATTCATCATACAAAATGATTATTAAAGAAGGTAGTGTAAGTTTGAACAACGAAGGTGATAACGTCATTCTTACTGATCTCACCGGAACAACAATCGACAGCGTCCACTATCTTCCTAAGTGGCACAATCCGGACATAGAGGATGTTTCTGGAAGAGCGTTAGAGCGGATAAACCCAAACCTTTCAACTAACGATAGAAGAAATTGGAGTACAACTGCAAATCCACTTGGAGGAACACCGGGGAAGCAAAATAGTTTATACACGACTTCAACGCCAAGCAGTGCAAAAATATCTTTCTCACCAAATCCTTTCTCACCTGATGGTGACGGACATGAGGATGTAACAATATTAGACTATCGGCTCCCCTCAACGACAGCATTAATACGCGTGCGAATATACGATGCTAAAGGTCGACTCATCCGCACACTTGCCAGCAGCGAGCCAAGCGGTTCACATGGAGAGATCATCTGGGATGGTTACAATGACGACCATGAACGAGCGAGAATCGGAATTTATATCGTATTACTTGAAGCGCTGGATGGATTTGGCGGGAATCAACAAACGGTAAAAGGGACAGTGGTAGTTGCAGCAAAATTATGACGGCGAATTTAGTGCCCCAAATCGATTAAATCGAATTTTTGACTTTCATCAAAACGAATTATATATTCTTATCATCAAATCAGCAAGTTTTACTCATCAATAATCGTTCTTTCATTTACAAGCTTAAATCAGAAATTATCTAACAACAAATTCATTCTAAAATCAACCAACAAGGAGTTTTTTATGATCATAAAACTTTCAAACGGGAAAGAAATCCCGGTCGAGATGCACAAAGTACGGATTGTGCAAAAAGCAAATCTTATACCTGCCGATGAAAGATTGAAGGCACTGGATGAAGGTGGATATAATACATTTTTACTTCGCACAAGAGATATCTTCCTAGATATGCTTACAGACAGCGGCACGAACGCAATGAGCGACAACCAGCTTGCCGCTATGATGGTAGCGGACGACGCTTATGCGGGCGGCGAGAGTTACTACAAGTTAGCTGCAGCAGTAAAAGATGTTTTAAAGTTCGATTACCTCCTCCCCGTTCATCAGGGTAGAGCGGCTGAGCACCTTCTCGCTAAAGTATTCGTCAAGCCGGGGGACGTTGTACCGATGAATTATCACTTCACAACAACCAAGGTTCATTTTGAATTAGCGGGCGGTACTGTTCTCGAGATTTTCACTGACGAAGCATTGAACACACAGAGTAAATTCTCGTTCAAGGGAAATCTGGACCTTCAGAAGTTCAAAGATGTTATCAAGAAATATGGAGCGAAGAAAGTACCCTTCATAAGAATGGAAGCGACTACAAATCTTATCGGTGGGCAGCCGTTCTCTATCGCAAATTTGAAAGAGGTGAAGAAAATTGCATTCGACAATAATATCCCGTTAGTTTTTGACGGTAGCTTGATTTCGGAGAATGCTTACTTCATCAAGATGCGAGAAAAAGGATATGAGAATAAATCTATCCAGGAAATCATCTGGGAATTGATGAGCTTTGTGGATATCTTCTACCTCTCCGGCAGGAAGAGCACCTGTGTGCGCGGCGGATTCATTGCAACAAACAATAAAAAATATTTTGAAGATTTTAAAGTATGGCTGCCGGTGTATGAGGGCTTCTTAACCTACGGTGGTATGTCGAGCAAAGAAATAGAAGCGATGGCAGTCGGTCTTCGGGAGATGACAGATTTGAACGTTGCTGGAAGCGCCGCCGAGTTTGTAAAATATTTTGCAGAGCGGTGCATTGAAAACAATATTCCCGTTGTTACACCGCCCGGCGGATTGGCGTGTCACATAGATGCAAAACGATTCCTCCCTCATATTCCGCAGTCACAATACATAGCAGGCGCGATGGCTGCTGCTATTTATTTAACATCCGGTGTGAGGAGTATGGAGCGCGGCACAGTTTCGATGGAGCGCGATAAAGATGGTAACGAGGTTTATGCCGATTTAGAATTAGCCCGGCTCGCCGTTCCGCGAAGAGTTTACACCATGTCACAGATAGAGTATGTAGTTGATCGGCTTGGTTGGCTGCTTAAAAATAAAAACTTAGTTGGCGGACTGAAGTTTGTTGAAGAGCCACCAGTTCTAAGATTTTTCTTCGGTAAGATGGCTGCCTTGGATGGCTGGGGTAAAAAGTTAGTCGAAGCATATAAGAAAGATTTTGGATCCAATTGTTAACCAGTGAATAGAGGCGCATCCCGCTATTCGGGATGCGTCGCATTTTTCTTCAATCTTTTTTAGATGTATCTCCCGATTGTTTTGAAGAACCATGCGATTTCGTTTCCGCTTTCGTTTCCGCTTTGGATTCTGATTTTGTGTCAGATTTCGATTTAGGTTTTATTTCGGTCTTTTCTTCTTTATTATCAGAGGATGAAGATTTACTTTTATAGTCGGTTATATAAAAACCACTTCCCTTAAAGACCAAACCACCCCCACCTCCAATCATTCTAGCCAATGAATGCTTCTTGCAAGATGGACAGATTACTAGCGGACCTTCAGAGTTTGTTTGTAACTCTTCGAACTCGTGTTTACACGATTTACATTTATAATGATAAGTTGGCATGAATAATTTTCACTTAATTTCTATATTGAACAAAATACTCTGATTTAAAATTTTCATTAAATATAACCAGTTAAATTATGATTATCAAACGCCCTATTTCTTTGTTTTCTAAAAAAATATTTTGTAAAATATATCGTATTAAATTCAAAATGAAACCATCAATAGAATATCATCACTAGATCATCCCGTTCTATAATCCTATATTTTAAACGAAAGTGAGGTTTTCCCTTAAATGAATGTTAGTCAGCTTGCGCGCTCAATAGCTGAATCGCCAACCCTGAAGCTTAATGAGGAAGCTCGTTTGCTCAAGGAAAAAGGTGAGGCAGTTATCCACCTTGGAGCTGGTGAACCAAAAAACAAAGCTCCGATCAATGCAATCTTAAGTTCCGCCGCCAAATTGAACACGGGCGACGTGAAGTATACCCCAACCGATGGCACGCCATCTCTTAAAAAAGCAATCATCCGTTACACGGAGGAAAATTACGACAAGATGGTTGCGCCTGAGAACGTTATCGTTTCCGCCGGTGCTAAACAATCTGTCTACAATTTACTTTACACAATTTTAAATCCACAAGAAGAGGTGATCATCCTCGCACCGTACTGGGTAAGTTATCCAGAGATGGTAAGAATGTGTTACGGTGTTCCGGTTATTGTAACACCTGAAGACGGTTCATTCCACCCAAGAATGAAAGACATCGAACAGAAAGTTAGCTCTTACACCAAAGCGATTATCCTGAACAGTCCGAATAATCCTTCCGGTATTATGTACAAGGAAGAATTCATTTCGGAAATCATCGAGTTCTGTGAACGTAAAGGTATTTACTGCATCATGGATGATATCTACCATAAGCTAATTTTTGATGGACGAAAACCGATCTCTGCTTACAAACATACAAAGAAGGATCTGGAGAATTCAAGAGTCCTCATCGTAAACGGCATTTCAAAGTTGTATGGGATGACCGGTTTCCGTATTGGCTGGACAATTGCTCCGAAGCAATTGGTGGAAATCATGACGAATGTTCAGGGTCAGATCACGACGACAACATCCGTCATCCTTCAAGCAGCCGCAGAAGGCGCACTCATGGGATTGCAAAGCATCGTTGACGGTTTGCGATTGATGATCGAAAATAATCGGAACGTGATGGTTCAGGAGCTGCAGTCATTTAACGGGGTGAAGGTTACGAAACCCGATGGAACGTTTTACTGTCTGCCGGATTTCGGTGCATACAATAAAAACTCGCTTGAGCTTTCAAAGTTCTTATTAAAGAAAGCGCTCGTTGTGACAGTTCCCGGAAAAGAATTCGGTATGGAAGGCCACCTGCGATTGAGTTATTGTGGAACAATCAAAGAGATCAAGCAAGGTATCGAACGCATCAAATGGGCACTCGATCCCAATTCACCGAACGAAATTTTTATTGGCGAACGTAAATTAGTGAGGGATTGGCTATGAACAACCTACTGAATATTAAAACACCCGCACAGGATCAAGCTAAAGCACTCAAGAGTGATTATGGACTTGATAATCACAGTCTCACAAACTTGAATACCGTCTATTGGAATTTACCGACAGAAGCTCTCTATGAGGAAATAACATTCCGTGGCGAAGCACGGATTTCCAAAATGGGTCCGATCATTGCGCATACTGGCAAACATACCGGACGCTCTGCTAATGATAAGTTTGTTGTAAAAGAACCGTCCACACAAGATAAAGTTTGGTGGGGCGAATACAACCGACCGTTCAATCAGGATAAGTTCAACGAAGTGTTCAGCCGGTTGCAGGGTTTCTTGCAAGGCAGAGATCTGTTCGTTCAAGACTGCTATGCAGGCGCGGACGAAGAGTACCGACTGCCAATCCGCATCATTACCGAGAAAGCATGGCACAGCGCATTTGCGCGGAACATGTTTATTCTCCCGAAAACAACTGAAGAGTACAAGCGACATGTTCCCGATTTTACAATCATGTCGATCCCGTCGTTCAAAGGGTTACCACAGATAGACGGGACTGCGACTGAGACATTTATCTTACTAAACTTCGAGCAGAAAATTGGGATAATCGGCAACACTGCTTACGGCGGTGAGATAAAGAAATCGATATTCACAGTTATGAACTTCCTCCTGCCGCTTGAAGGCGTAATGCCGATGCATTGTTCGGCGAACATCGGGAAAGAAAAAGATACTGCGTTGTTCTTCGGATTATCCGGCACAGGAAAAACGACACTTTCCGCCGATCCAAATCGTGGTCTCATCGGCGACGATGAACACGGCTGGAGCGATGATGGGATCTTCAACTTCGAAGGCGGATGTTACGCAAAGGTTATCCAGCTTTCACCAACTGCCGAGCCACAGATTTATGCTTGCACACGGAAGTTCGGAACGATATTGGAGAATGTCGTTTACGATCCGGTTACTCGCATGATCGATCTTGATGATCCTACGATAACTGAAAATACACGTGCATCTTATCCGTTGGAATACATAGATAACGCGGTGCCTGAGAAAATCGGCGGACACCCGAAGAATATCATCCTTCTCACATGCGATGGACTTGGCGTTATGCCACCGATTGCAAAACTCTCACCTGAGCAGGCGATGTATCAGTTCATGTCTGGCTACACAACGAAAGTTGCAGGCACGGAGATGGGGCTTGGCAAAGAACCTGAATTGACTTTCAGCGCATGCTTTGGTGCACCGTTCATGGTTCATCATCCAGCCGTTTATGCCGATTTACTAAAACGCAAAATGCTGAAATACGATTCACACTGCTGGTTAGTAAACACCGGCTGGACAGGTGGACCGTACGGCGTGGGCAAGCGCATCAGCATCAAGTACACACGTGCGTTGCTGAATGCTGCTATGAACGGTAAACTGCTCAATGTAAAGTTCACAACCGATCCGATCTTCGGCTTCCAGGTACCTGAGACATGCGAGGACGTTCCCGCAAGCGTTCTCAACCCATCCGCATCCTGGCACAGCAAAGAAGCTCACATGGCGAAGTACAAACAACTCGCAAGCCGCTTCATAGAAAACTTCAAGAAGTTTGAAGCCGGCTGTCCGATAGAAGTGATTAAGGCGGGACCGAAGGTGTAAGAGCCATGAGCAGGGAGCGTAGAGCATAGAGTAATAAAACAACTCCGATTTCGAAAGAGATCGGAGTTTTTATTTGTGAACTAAAAAATAATACATTGGCGTTTAGTGACACTAAACGTCAATAGACTTGCGTTTAGTACGGGTGTGAAAACTTCAAAAAGATTATCGGACATTTGACCTTAAACCTGATATTTGCTAAATTGTACGCCAAAAGATGTAGGATGAAGTTGAAACCATATATTAATAGTTATGCATTTGATCTGAGGGGTTACTGATTTGAAGATGCGTCTTCTACATGGACCTTGGCCTTTCGCAATCGCAGGTGCACTGCTAATTCTGAGTTCCACTTTCATAATTGGCGTAATAACCTTCAAAGCTGAGCAGACCCTCCTGAAAATACAGAAAGAGTTGGAGGAAATTAAGTCTCAAGCACAGGAAATCCAACAGTATTACGATATGGCTCAATTACAAGTCTACTTGGCTGTATTGCAGCGTTCAGTTATTAGGGCCAACCCAAGCAGGGGTGTCGATTTAGAACAAAAGTCGCAGAGAGGATTTGCCGAGTCGTTGTTCTCTGCACTGCTTAGGCTGCATATCGCTGCAGGGAAGAACGAGATTAGTCAAGATCAAGCTGATGACTTAAAACGTCTCAGTGGAAAAGCTGTTGCGGGAGACAACGATGCCTTAGAAAAGATAAAAAGCCTTATTCTTGAAACATTGCTGACATCGCATAAATATAGGGAAGCGATCAGAGACAAAAAAGCTAACCTTGAGAAAGATCAGGATGAACTCACCCAAACCATTGTTAACTGGAAAAATTGGGCGATGTTATTCCAAATTGTTGGATTGGTTCTTTTATTAACCAAAGAACTTCCGGAATATTTGTGGGGCATGAAAAGAAAGAAAAGCGATTAACCTGTGCGAAAATAAAGCATAACATCGCGCTGGTGGGGACGGCGAGAACCATGCCGCGCCACAGTTCAGCGTTAGGCAGCACAAAGATGGTCACTAAATTCCAATCGTTGTGTGTTCTGGCTTTGCGGTTAATTTCTTGATTGTACCAAACGCAAACAGTCATGAAAATGTTTTGGTGAGATGAGGTGAGTAAACCTTAACCTCCCGAAGGTTTGCTCTGATTGAACGGAATTAACCTTCGGGAGGTTCTCAGAGACCTTCGCAAGGTTGGTATAAACCCACAATACTCTTAAGTTTTATCGTACTTCATTCTATTAAAATCCCGCATCTAACTTTTTAAAACCACTCCTCAGCCGTTTCATCCCTTCTTCCAATTCCTTCATCGAGCAGGCAAACGACATACGAAAATGATTTTTACCTCCAAACGGAGAGCCGGGCACTACAACAAGATGTTCCTCTTCCAACAGAAAGCGACAGATATCTTCATCGTCTTTCATTAGTTTTCCATTAACTCGTTTTCCAACGCACGATTTAACAGAGGGGAAAAAATAAATTGCGCCTTGCGGTTTGCCATATTCCAGATCAGAAACTTTTGATAGCTGCTCGACAACGAAATCCCGCCGCTTCTCAAATTCTTTTCGCATCGCTTCGACATCATCCTGAGAACCTGTTAGAGCTGCGACTGCAGCACGCTGAGCAATCGAGTTTGCATTGGAAGTTATCTGTCCCTGAACTTTAGCACATGCACGAGTGATTTCTTCGGCAGCACCAAGGTAACCAATCCTCCATCCCGTCATCGCATACGCTTTAGATACTCCATTCACAGTAATAACTTGATCCTTTATCTGCTTGATGCTTCCTATACTGAAATGTTTCGCTCCATCAAAAATAATCTTTTCATAAATCTCATCTGCAATAACATAAATACCGGTTTGTCTTATAACTTCTGCAAGCTCCTCAATCTCTCCTTGCGAATATACCGTGCCGGTTGGATTTGCAGGAGAGCTAAACAAAAACACTTTTGTTCTTGCGTTGATTACCTTGCGCAATTGCTTAGAAGTAATTTTAAATCTCGTTTCCGATGTAGTATCAACAAACCTCGGCGTAGCACCTACCAATTTTATCATTGATGGTAACGTAACCCAGTATGGCGCCGGGATGATGACTTCGTCACCGGGATTGCATAAAACTTCTAACGCGTTATAAATCGATTGCTTTGCCCCACACGATACCAGTATTTGTGATGACTCATAATGCAGGTTGTTATCGTGCTTAAACTTTTGGACGATAGCATCCTTTAATTCTGGTATACCTTCGAGCAATGTGTAGTGGGTGAAATTTTCTTCAATTGCTTTGATTGCTGCCAGCTTAACATGCGGCGGTGTTGGAAAATCCGGCTCACCCGCAGTAAATGCAATTACATCGACACCTTCGCGACGCATCTGATTTGCTAAACCGGTCAGGACGGCGGTTCTGGATTTTTCAATTTGCTGAACTTTTATAGATTGAGATTTCACAAATTATTTCCTCAAACTTTTAAGTTTCTTTGAGAGAAGTTGCCGAACAATCGGCGGCACAAACTCAGATACATCCCCACCTAATCTGGATATCTCCCGAACAAGACTCGAGTTTAGATATGTATATTTTTCATGCGGCATCAGGAAAACAGTTGTAATGTTTGCTTCAAGTTTACGGTTCATCAAAGCCATCTGGAACTCATACTCGAAATCGGAGACTGCGCGTAATCCCCTGACGATTGCAGTTGCTTTTTTCCGCTTCGCAAACTCGACAAGTAACCCGTCATAACTATCAACCTCTACGTTTCTATATTTGCTCACCACTTTTTTAATCATCGTCACCCTTTCAGTATCGGTGAATAGCGGCTGCTTTTCAGGATTTTGTGCAACCATGACGATCACTTTATCAAAAATATCTCTTGCCCGCTCGATGATGTCGATGTGCCCGTATGTAATCGGATCGAACGTACCGGGATATACTGCGGTCTTCATTTTTCATCTCCTTTTTCTTTTGGATGGATGAAGAAACTCACACGCGTATTGCCGAATTCTTTCTGCACTTCCATCTTATACAACTTCGACTCTGCAAACTTCGTGTGCTTTGAATGCTCTATTATCAAATATCCATCAGCTGTAAGTAATTTTTTTTTAAAAATTTTTCCTGGAATCTCTATTGTTCTCTCATAAGCGTACGGTGGATCGGCAAATATCAAATCGAAGCATTTGTCTGTCTTCTCTAAGAACGATTCAGCATCAATCTGAATAATATTACACATATCGAGACAATTAAAGTGCCCGGCATTTTTTTTAACGATATTTAAAACATCGTTTGAATCATCAACAAATACTACCTGTTTAGCCCCACGACTCAATGCTTCAAAGCCCAGGTTTCCACTTCCTGCAAATAAATCCAAAACATCGGCACCACCAAGCCGTAATCGATTTTGAAGCATATTAAAAATTGTACTCTTTACCCGATCTGTTGCAGGTCGTACGGTGCTATCATCCAACGATGATAACTTTCTGCCTTTAAACTTACCGGTAATAATTCGCATGTTACTGTCTCCAAATAGCCAAACCGGTACAAGCTGCAAAGCGATGGAATGTTCCAAGATAAGTATTGAACTGGTCTCCCGATGATCTCTCAAGCATTCGTCGGAATGGATTTAATAAGATGCAATTGACACCAATCGCACTCTTAACTCCATCTATCACAGCTGGTGAAACTGAAGTACCACAAAAATATGCTTCCACTACGGGTAAATCCTGTTGCAATCCTCGCAGCGTCTGTATGATAAGCCCTGAGGATAAATCTTTTTTGTAACTGTATTTTGTTAATCTGCCATTACTCACTAAACCGATTTCAACTTGTTTCCGGTTGATGGAAATCAGAGCAACATTCTTTATTTTAACTTCCGGATAATTTGTTATCAACGAGTGATCCGTCCCAATAATATTCGTATCGGCGACATGTAATTCTAATTTTCGTCTTGATAGTATTTTCTGGAGATTGGAAATCACCGACCTCTTAACCGCAATAACCAGGACCTCTGCAACCTGCTCGCGTGCCCGGGTTTGAAGAATATGCATATCGTAAATGTAATCTGCTGCTTGATATTCAGGAATCAGGTTGCCAAGCTCCCAGTGGATATGTTCATTTTGTTCCGACTGGTTTAGAGTTGTATCGAGTGGAAATGAATGTAAAAAAACTGATGTAGAGTCTAACGCCACTGAGACTTTTGATACTTTTTTCATAATACGAATTTTGGGATCCAAGATACTATCAAGGTACCAAAAATCATCTTCACTATTTCTTAAAATTTCTTCAAGATGAAGAAGCTCGATATCGCGATTACGAATTCCAACAACGGTTAGGTGAGCAATATTTTCAGATACACTTACACCAGCAATAATTTCTTTCGACATGGCTTACTTTCCCACTATGATATAGGGTGCAATACGCTCAAACTTCTTCTTGCCAATCCCTTTGACTTTTGTGAGCTGCTCAATGATTGTAAACCTTCCATTTTCATTTCTATACAAAATAATTCGGTCAGCCATCGTTTCACCAATTCCGGGAAGTTTTACAAATTCTTCTTTCGATGCTTTATTGATGTCAAGCTTTGAAGTTGGATTATCTGTTACTTTCGTTTTTCTAATATTCGATTTTAATTTATTTTTATCACCTATTGCATCGGAGTCATCAGATTCTGATGAATCATTCTTTTCGATTGATTGAGAACGTGCAGTGAATTCCGAATCCATTGCTGAATAATTATAAGGGGGTTTAATTGAATACTTCGATTTATAAACTTTAATACCGATGCCAATTACAAAAGCAAGAATCAGGAAGAGCACAACCCGGCTTTCCATTTGAGTGAAGCCAAAAGTTTGGTTGAATTTGGTAAATATTTTCATTGATCTAAGAAATAATGTTCTTCATTTTCTCGAAGAAACTTTTATCGGAGAGAGCAGATTTATCCCCATCTTTTGGCTGAAGATTTTCGCTCTTACTAAGTGCCTTCAGCAATTCTTTGTCTTCTTTTGGAAGATGAGTTGGTATCCAGACATTAACGCGCACAAGTTGATCCCCTCGATAATTGCCACGAAGACTCGGAATACCTTTCCCTCGCATTCGTAGAATCTTTCCTGATTGTGTCCCTGGGTCAACCTTCAATCTTGCCCTGCCACCCAATGTTGGAATTTCAACTTCAGTACCAAGAGCGGCTTGCGGATAGCTGATTAAAAGATCAAGTATCACATCATCTCCACTCCGGGTAAAAATCTTATGCGGTTCTTCTTCGATGATTACAATTAGATCACCCGGAGGTCCACCTCTTTGTCCGGTATTTCCCTGATCGTGCAGTGGAATATAGTTACCTTCCGATACACCGGCAGGAACATTCACTTTTATTGTTGTCTCACCATGAACTCTGCCCTCGCCGCCACATCCGGAGCAACGCTCTTTAATTATTTTTCCTTCGCCGTTACAATTGCTGCAAGTTGTTATGTTCACAAATTGTCCAAATACAGACCGGGAAATCTGTCGAATCTCGCCGGCGCCGTTACAGCTTGGGCATGTCGCTTTCGCAGTTCCCGCCTTAGCACCCATACCATTACATACATCGCAAGTTTTCCACCGTTTAACTTTTAATTTCTTCTCAATACCGCTTGCAATTTCTTCCAGTGTTAATATTAATTGTATTTTAAGATCTGAACCCGGGATTCCAGTCTGAGATCGGTTACGACTCTGTGATCTGCCGCCGGCAAAAACTTCCTCAAAAATACTTCCACCAAATCCTGTGTTAAACATTTCACTGAAGTGACGGAAGACTTCATCAAAGTTTGTGTACGTATGGAAATCTGCCCCCGGGCGTAACCCTTCGTGGCCAAATTGATTGTATCGGTTGCGTTTGTTCTCGTCACTTAAAACTTCATACGCCTCGGCGGCTTCTTTAAATCTTTCTTCGGCTTCTTTATTACCCGGATTTCGATCCGGATGCCATTGCATCGCCGCTTTCCGATATGCTTTCTTGATCTCATCGGCAGAAGCATTGCGGGGTACTTCTAATATTTCGTAATAATCACGTTTTGCCATTGTCTAATCGTTTAATCACTTTCTGATATATTATTTTGGGGTGGCTCATCGCTAACTTGGGGTTCACCTGAAACGATAACTTTTGCGTGTCTTATAACTCGATCATTGAGCAAATAACCTTTTTCAACTTCTTGCATAACGGTATGCGGAGGGTGATCTGTTGAAGGCATTTGTAACAATGCATCGTGAAGCTCCGTATCAAATTGTTTTCCAACAGCTTCAAGAGGTTTCACCCCTTGAATTTCAAGCACACGTTTGAATTTCTGATAAATCAATTCAACCCCTTTAAGAAAACTTTCACTTTCTGAATTTAAATTCTTCAGCGCATCAAACGAACGCTCAAAATCATCAAGCACAGGTAAAAGCTTTTCGATTAAATCCTCGTTAGCGTACTTCACGATGGCTGCTGAATCGTTTTCGATCCGTTTCTTGTAATTCTCGAAATCTGCTGCCTTCCGCAAGAACTGATCCTTATATTGGTTGACACTTTTCTCAAGCTCAACAACCTTAGCACTGAGTAAATCAAGTTCAGTTAATTCAGAGAGCTGAATCGGCGTATCTTGATTATCTTTTTCTGTATCTTCTTGAATAGTTTGATCTATGTTATTTTCATCTGACATAATATCTGTTCATTTCTAATCGTATTTACTAAAGAAAAGTTAGAAAACTCATCCAATAATAACCATTTTTGAAGTCTTTTGCAAGGAGGGAGAATACGTATATTATAGAACACCTCACAAACGCATAAAAAATAGGATCATGGAAAAAGGATTTTTATATCTGCCAAATCAATATACCAATAAAATCTCTTATGATGTTAGTCACATTTATTATGGAATTGGACTCTTATATTTGAGTGGTGTTAACTTAATTTATTTTCTCAAAATGATATTAAGGAATGACATGATGAAACGAATATTATTTATAATTTGCAATATTATCGTATTTTCAATTAATACATGGACACAAACCATTGCCTCGTCAGTGAACACCCCGGAATATACTTTGAGCAATACAGCAAGCGCACAGGGCTATGCCTCCGGAGCCGCTACTATTATTGGAACCGTAACTGAAGGATTGACGATTGACGGCAGTGAGGTAGCGTTAGGCGATGATCTTACACAGGGTCAGTGCTACACGCTTTCACCCGATGGATTCAGGTATCCGCCGGTAGCTGGTGCAGAAACAGACGTAGTGAACGATGCACCTCTGTTCATTCTCACCGGTAATCCGTATGATTTCGTCGAAGTCGAGCTAATTCTCCCGGCTTTTATGTACGGTGACGCTGGCTCTAGAATTTCTCTCTCTACCTGGACATACGGGTACAATTTTGATGGTGGTGGCATTGATGCCGGATTCATTAACCAGGGCCCGGTCACTGGACCGTTCCTTGTCGAGATTGGTACCGCAACAAGTGATATCTACGTTGGCGTGAAGGCGTGCGTTCCCACCGGAGCGATGGCAGATGGTTACCTTGGGACAGTCATTGCTGAAGCTCATTACATCGTGCAGCCGTAATGATGTCCCAGATCAGAAGGAGAGTAGTACCTATAATTACTCTTTCTGCTGAGACACAGTAATACAAGTCGAGGAGGTCTATGATTCAAAAGAAGTTTACTCATAGACTTCCTCTTTTTTAATAAATGGAATCAAGATGACCGGCGATTATCTTGCAAACTATTATGGTATTGTATCAATAAGCGGATTATAAAATTTTCTGATGCGATCTCCCCTAAATAATTTGAAGTGATGTACCTGCCGAAATCCCAACCTAAAAAGTTGGGATTTTTTATTTCCCAGCCCTGAAGCGAATGAATTTCAAAAAGCAGTGAGTATGATTTCGATACTGTTGAATTGAGAAAAGCTTTTAAAAAAGTTCTAAAGTGATATCCAGTTGCCTCAAAAGAAAAGGTAACCCTGAACTGAAATGCCTCAGGGTGTAGATAACACGGTTAAAAGATGTTGATAACAAGAAAACATAGTACATAATAATAGTTTCTTTCTTTTTTTGCTACT
>Ga0315286_10000414_pt1 | contig 35343 bp, 32 predicted proteins | sample YL17G10_0_MG_FD_205038 | JGI IMG/M metagenome (GOLD analysis project Ga0315286, IMG submission 205038) | Sediment microbial communities from Yellowstone Lake, YNP, Wyoming, USA - YL17G10_0 | ecosystem: Environmental > Aquatic > Freshwater > Lake > Sediment | place: USA: Wyoming | collected...
TAACCGAATTTGGCCTGTTGTTGTTCGCCGCGACGATTGGTATATCCCACGTGCCCGCTCAATTTGGGATCGCCTTTGCCTTTCTCGGCTGGCTCTTGGAGGGCATCGTCAACAAGAACTGGCAGATCAGAATGGATTGGTTCGTTGTTGTCCTCGGGGCCTATCTGTCATGGAATGCTCTGTCGTCCGCCTTATCGCCGCGTCCAATGCACAGTCTGATGGCTTTGGTGGACAATGAATGGCCCGCCCTCCTCATGCTGATGATGTTTTGGACGATTCGTGAGAGCAAAACACTGGGTCGTTTGATAACGGCGTTCCTTGTTTCATCGTCGATTGCGATGGTCTATGCGATTTGGCAGTCCGTCTACGGCATTGAACTCTATAGGAATATGCTTCTCGATCCAATGGAACGGTTTTATCGATCCGTAGGGTTCTATGGTTTCTATCTCACGTTTGCGGCGTACGCCATGACAGTCTGTTGTGTCTCGACCGCTTTCATCCTGGAATCCAAGTCTCCAACGCGGTGGCGCTGGTTGGTCGTCCCGATCGTGAGTTTCGTGGCGGTGATTCTGACATTTGCGCGAAGCATTTGGCTCTCCTTCGCCGGAATTCTCCCCCTTCTTGGTTTGCTCAGCGGCAAGAAAAGGGACCTCGCTATTGCCGCAGTCAGCTTGATCGTGTTTGCGACTGCCATAGCAATCGTACCAGCACTGCGCCATCGGGCAGTGTCGGTCCTTGACTCTGGCCAGAATGCCACGCGCATCAATCTCTGGAACACCGCTTTAAATATGAGCAAGGACTTCCGCGTGATCGGTATCGGAGAGGACAATTTTGACTTCTACTTCGAAAAGTATAAAGTCGATGGTTTCTATGATACCACCGTGCACGCTCACAATGACTATCTTACGGTGCTTGTCTCGTCAGGAATTCCAGGACTCATGCTGTTCCTGACATTATGGGGCATCGCGTTGAAAAAGGGGATCCAGACGTGGCGGGCCTCAAAGGACGAGGTTGTGCGGGCAGCGGCATTGGGTGGAGCGCTTTCGTTGGGAGGGCTGCTCATCGGCGCCCTCTTTCAGAACTACTATGGCACGTTTGTGAACTGTCTCGGCTGGTGGTTTATGACCGGACTGGTGTTCTCAGCTTTTAGAATTCAGCGGGATGCTGATCGGGCAAATCCTGGATAATCTCATAGTTCTTGTATTCGGCCACCCTGTATCCTGTTTTCCGTTCGATCCAATCAAGGAATGATTCTCTGGCGGATTGATCGACACGAGCCGGATCATACACAAACTTCCAATCTTGTGCGGCAATCCGTTGTTCCATCACGCGCGGATGACTCCCACTGAATCGTCCGAGTCTCCCACCGCTGGAATAGTCATATTCTTCGAAAGCAGACACCTTTCGTTCGACCCATTCGTCAGGATGCCAAAGCTTGTTGAAATGCTGTTGCTTCAATTGCTGGATCCTCGGAGGCTTTACCCAGCCATAGTGGTACACGGACGCATGGATGGGCTTGACCCTCAGTTTTCTTGAACCGATCCGGAATCCCTGCGCATCGCCCCATGATTGCACACCGATACCGTTCCGAACGATGCGGATCTCCCTTCGATACCAACGCCTCGATTGTCCCACGTAATCATAACTTCCGTAGAAATGAAGATAATCAAAGAGAAACCCCTCGACCGAAGAATCGCTCACGTGCGTCTCCATGGCATTGCGAATAACCGGTAAGTCCTTTTCGTGAACCACCTCATCTGCCTGGAGATAAAAAGCCCAATCGCCGGTGACGTGACGAAGGGCAATATTTGTCTGCTCCGCCAACACAGCACCCCCCGTGCGCATCGCGCTATTCCAGACGGTTTGGACGATCTTGATCTTTGGATCATTCAGCTTCTCCAGACGACTGAGTGTGTCGTCATCGGATTGGCCGACAGCAATCACGAATTCATCACAGAGTGGAAGGATTGAATGAATTGATTCGAGGAATGGATAATCAAAAATGACGGCATTTCGAACGAATGAAAATCCGCTGACTTTCATGGGCGCGTGTGTATCAGAACTCTTTTGGCGTTCGAGCGAGGAATTGGTCGAACGATTCGGATTTGTAATGGTCCTTGCCGATAAACTCAAGGATTCGCGAGAATCTGTCGGATTCCACATATCCGGCGAGATTTGTGATAGGATTGGCATCCTGATCGAAGAACACCGTCGTGGGATACCCGGTTGCCCCCAGAGTGACTGCAAATTCCGAGTTAGTGATGGTTCTTCCTTTGAAGGAGACACTTTTGCTGATCTCCGGATTAAGCTTCACAGCAACAAAGTGACTATTGACCAACTGAGCTACACGTTCGCGGGAATACACGTCAGAATCCATTTTCTTGCACCATGTACACCAGTCTGTGAAGACATCAACGAGGACCTTCTTGTTCGTTTGCTTCGCCAGGATGACCCCCTCATCAAACGATTTCCAGACAATACGCTCGTTCGCTGGAGTCGGATCCGACGGCAGGGTCAAATAGAATGCATAGCCGGCAACGATTACGAAGGCAATCACGCCCCAAATGAGTTTCGGATGTTTCGTCATGACCGACTACAATTCTATTCCAAGAGTAACAATGTGAGCGCTTCCAAAATCCTGAGTGAAGGGAAGATATGCGTAGTCGACGACCGCTATCGAATAGCGGAATCCGAGGCCTGCGGTCAGACCGCGGATGTCATAGTGTGTTTGATAGCCCAGCCGGATAGAGAACATGTGATCATATGTTGCTTCAGTACCAAAATGGAATCTCGTAATGGCTGAATTTGATTCGTGTTCGATTGTCAGGGCCCCGACGATTTCGAAATCGGACACAGTTGTCACGTACGTTCCCCCAACCTTCGCAGCGGTCGGAAGTTCGGAGGACTGAGTCCGAAACTTGCTAACCTGACCGACATTTGTTATGGCCAGACCCAGGGTAAGACCGGAAATCGGCGTGTTGTACAAACCGCCGAAATCCAACGCATACCCTGAAGCGTCATCGATGTAGATTTTCTCATAGAGGTACTTGAGATTCGTCCCAACGCTGATTTCCTTGGAAAGGGAGAATGCATACCCCAGGCGAAAGACAGAAGAGCGCGACGCAAAGGTGCCTATGGCCGTCCCCGGGATATCACGGATTTCGATTCCTTCAACGCTGGTGGAAGAGATCGACAATCCAACAGTCCCGAGCGGCAACGGAACACTGGCGCTGAGGATCTGCGTTTGCATGTCCTGAATCCATTGTATCTGTGAGAACGTCACTTCCGGAGTTTTTGCCCAGACGAGCGAAGCAGGATTGGAGAATGACGAACTTGAAGAGGACGGGTCGGCGGCCAGCGCATCTCCCATCGCAGAGATTCTGGCAGGCAAAACCGTTTGAAGAAAGGCCGAGCCTGTCGATTTTCCCTGAGCCATCAAGATGACCGGGAGCACGAGCAGCAAGAGGATTTTTGTGTTTCTCATTGAAATCGTAACGAAAGTGTCAGGATATGCATACCCGACGGTGAATATGGCTCCAGAACGAAGGCATAGTCGACTCGCGGGGTCCATGTTGAGACGCTGGTCTGGAAGCCCAGCCCGAGCGCAGGGATTGCTTCAATATTTCCAGAAAATGCGATCTGGTCAACGCCACCCCGAATTTGGAAGCCCTCCAGGAGCTCAACCTCAATTCCAATGCGCCAAAACGCATCGCTGGCAATCAGCTCAAAGTCAGCGGCAAGAACCATTCCATGAGACGGAAGAATGTAGGAAAGCCCCAATCGCTTCCGCAACGGAAACTTCTCATCATATGAGCTTCCGCTTAGTCCATAGAGCTTCGTAGTATCCCATTTATACTTTGACAGAACATCTTGCACCACAAGGCCTACGGTCAATTCATCTGAAATTCTATAGAGACCTCCAAAGTCCATTCCGAATGTGGTACTTCTGACATCAGTGAACAGACTATAATACAGAATCTTTGCTGTTACACCAAATGAGAACATCGGGCTTGGACGGAGTCCAAAGGAGAGGAAGAATTGGTTCTCCGAGGTCGAATAGATCTCCGTTGCGTTGCCGTCTCGATCCCGACCTTCAATGCTCCCCACGCCCGAATTGATGATTCCCAGTGAGATTCCTGCGTAGCGGTCGACATGTTGTGTATAGCTGGCAAAATTCAGCTTTCGATCGAATGCAAGACTACCATACGAAAGGAGTGCGACGGGACGATCCTGATAAGGGAGGAGGGCCGGACTGTAGTAGGACGCTATGTCTCCCGTTGGGGTTGAGGTCAAAGCATTGCCCATTCCAATCCCACGGGCGCCAAACCCCATCCGAAAGGGAGCGCCCGCGCGACCGGCTACCGATGAAATCTCTTGAGCGATCGCCGTGCCAACACCTATCCAGGATTGGAGGCAAACGAGGCTAAGTGCTATGATCTTCATGCATTGTCGCATATCGTTACAGTAAAACAAAAATCTTTCCCCAGAGCGTTTCCGCTCCTTCAATCTCGATCTTGTAGAAGTAGACGCCGTTGGCTACTCTTCGATGGTTATCATCAGTCCCATCCCAGATGTCATCCAACTCAACGCCGCCGGGTCGAGAGGCGTTCTGAATAAGTGTTCGAACTGGTTTCATGGCAAAATCAAAGACACGGATTGTGACGGGAGCACGCCCGGCCTGTAGGGAGTAGTGGATCCGCACCACTTCCTGGTTCGGTGAAAAGGGGAGAGGGTAGGAATAGGTTTTCGACGAAGTTCCGACAGGAACATAGGTCCTGAGAACCTTCCAGGAACTACCGAACACTGTAGTTGGGGAATCCAATGTCCAGGCAATGCCGTCAGGTCCGGCAATCCAAACCGTGTCACCTTTGGATGCAACAGCGTAGAACGTCCCAGACGTCAGGCGTTGCATGGAGGCGTTGTCGTTGACCGTACCGCTCTTCGTCCAACTCACTCCTCTGTCGGAGGACCGGAAGATCCCATTATCAGTGGCAACGTAGGCAATTGAGTCCTTGAACCCGATATTGTGGGTGAACTCACCCAGCAGCGTTGTTTTCCAGGTGGCCCCGCCGTCTTCGGAAAAACTGACTCCACGTCTTTCATCCCGCGATTCAGCATTTACGGTAGCAGCCCAGATAATTTCACTCGAAGCAGATCGTTGTATGCTTATCGCAACAACGAAGTTACCCGATATCCCCTGGAGTTGGTTCTGGTGGGAGAATTTTTTCCAACTGACGCCGCCGTCTGTCGACTTGTTGATTCCTCCTGCCGTTCCTACCCAAAGCGTTGTGTCGTTGCTGGCAGCCACAGAGAATACCCTGTGGTTCAGGTTTTGACGAAGACCCGACTTGCCACCGGATGGCGACAAATCGAAATCGAGCGTGTCGTTTGGGCTAATGTGGTCGAGAGTGTCAGGAGGAAGCACCACGCGTTGCCACGTGGTTCCACGATCGGTGGATTTCCGGAGCATCCCGGCGAAGTTCGCGCTCCAGACCGCGTTGCTCGTCAGGGCCAAGTCGTACGAAAGGTTGTTTGCCGTTGTCGTAATCGCCAGCGTTTTGATGCGGTTGACACCGTATTGAAGCGTGTCTACCAAGCCTGCATCGACGGGTTGTGGAATTTGCATCCAAGTCATTCCGCGATTAGTGCTGAAGTAGAGCCCTCCACCTGCCGGTATGGATTGATTGTCCTGTTTGAACGACGTCGCCGTGGCGACCCAAATAATCCCGTCGTTTAATGCAATTGCTGAAATCCCCTTCGTCTCAAATCCATTTGTATTGGCAAAACTCGTGAAGGAGAAACCGTTGTCCGCTGTGAAGCACAAGCCTTTGTCGGTCCCGAACCATATCGTGTCCCTGCTCACGACAATTTCGTTCGTTGAGTTCGATGCTGGAAGCGACCCCGAGGATATGGAATGTACGCCGAGACTGTAGGACTTGGCCAACTGGGCATAGAGCGGTGAATGCAAACATAGACTGATCAATATGAGGTTTGCGAGAATTCTCATTGGACAACTTTAAGCGTTCGGACGATCTTGTCGCTGACGGCATTCGAACGATCCATTGCCTGGAATTCAAACCGATAGACACCGAGAGCGTTTGCGGGATCGATCGTGACCGTGAGGGTATGGATTCCATCACCGGCGACGTCATCACCGCTTCGGATATCCGGCTGGAAAATGATAGATGCACTGCCGTCATCGTACAGAAGAAACGGATTCCCGCTTGAAGGCGAACCGTCCGGCTTGTAGGAATTGAAGTAGACCTTCGTAATATCGGCATTTCCATCTGGATCCGAGGCGGTTACCTTCAGCTTGATTTGTTGAGGCTGGCTGGCAAGAACGATAGAATCAGGGACTACCGGATTTGACAAGACCGGCGGGCGATTGAATCGACCGATAGTGAATGGGAGCATCCACGTGCTGCTAACAGCCCCTTGAGGATCGATTGCACTGATGTTGCAGTAAAACTTGCCCACCAAAACCTTGGGTATTGAAAAAGCAACTCTGGCAGAATAGACGCTGTCTCCCAGACGGATATCTGGCGTGACGCCGTTGTCGTTGAGCAGACCGCTGGCATGTAACGTTTCGCTGTTTTCATCTGCGAATCGGAATGTAACTTCCGAAATTTGTGAGGGACCGGCAGGGTGTACGACTCGGGCCCATGCGGTGAACGCAATGGTTGCCGTAGCTCCGCTGATCGTGTCCGTGTTGACGCTCGTCTGCGACAGCGAGGCGGAGAGTATCACGGGAGAAGTACTGCGATAGTCAATGATTGACCCGTCTTTTTTTTCGCATGCCAGAAGGACCAAAGAAATGCAGGCAACGACGAGCATCAAGCCCGAAGCGGTGCCGCGAGGCGGAATCAGACAAGATGGATGAGACATGATAAGGGGAGAAAACCGATTCAAGGATTGCCCGACTCGTTGTTATTGTTTTAGAACCCAGAAAATCGTAGCAATCGTCCTTGTCTCGGTCTTTCGCGAAGTGATGATTAGTAGAATAGTAATGAATATACGGCCAAAAAACAATCCTCTACCGCACACTGATTGAAAACGGGAGATAGGTGAAACTGACAACAAAAATCACGAGTGTAAGCCATCCGACGATAGTGCGATTCTTGTCCAGGGGCGTCTCATCCGGTACCGGCGGATGGTAGAGCTTGACGATATAATACAAGACTCCGGCCCAGAGCAACCATCCGCTCCAGCTATATTGAGCGAGTGGAATAATCTGATCGAACGGCTCCTTCTTGAAGTACTCTAACATTGTCCTCAAGAAAGCGTCGAGAAGTGAAGGTATGCCAAGGATCAGGAGCACAATCCATGCAGAGCGAGCGATCATTCGGTGTCTATCGCCAAACATTGAATAGATCAGATGCCCTCCATCTGTTTGACCAACGGGTATGAGGTTCATCGCCGTGACGAAAAGCCCGAACCAGCCAACGCACAGGAATGGATAATGATAGATTTCGGTCATAGGCGGAACAAATTCTGCCTGGGGGGAGGTCAGGAGTTGTCGGAGGAACGAGAAGAGCAGATTGTCGCCGAACGCCAGCGACAAACCTCCGGCAGATGTGATATCATTAATCGCAAAATCATAATCGGGATGGATGGCGAGCAAATACTCCTTCGAGGGCAAATTCTGAAATCCGAGAACCAGCACGATAATGCAGGCAACAAATCCCGCAAGCGGTCCTGCGACCCCGATATCGAACATTGCTTTCTTCGACGGTACAACCGAGCGTGTTCGAATAACAGCACCAAGTGTCCCGAAGTTCAGAATAAATATCTGAGGGATGGGAGGCCAGGGAATAAAGAACGGATATGTCGTCTCGATGCCATGGTATCGGGCAGCGAAGTAATGGCCAAATTCATGCACACCGAGTATGAACAGCATGGCAAGGGCATATTGAAGTCCAAAGACAAAATTGCTCAATTCGAATGGATTCTTTCCGACCCACTCCACGCCGGCAACGGTCGCCGTGAAGAATGTGAAAACAAACAAGAGAATATTCACCAGGAACATCCAACGCTTCCGTCTTGCACGGGTGTGCACAGTCGGAGATTCATACGGGTATTGATCGGCGTAGCTCATAGCTGGTTTATGAATTCAAGAATGTGTCAAGATACGCAAAAGTGCCGATGAATGGAAATCAAATCGAGGTGGGAATGATGCAATTCGTCATGATGGTCTGAACCAAACCGGGTTCGTCATGCAGAAATGAGGCTGGCCATCGGCGAAATTGCCCTTCGCAGTAAAAATCTCAACCCGAACGTATGAATGTCCTTCGACGGTTACCGTCAGACGTTCATCAATTTGAAAAACGGACAAAGAAGCTTTTTTCAACAAGAGGTCTTCGCTCATCGCTCCAATCCTCCCTTTGTAGACGTGGACTTCGGAGATAGGCCCGAACTCAGATGTAGAGTTTGCTATGACCTTGATCTCAAAGCGTTCTCCGACGAATGTTTCCCCGATCGAGGTTTTTGTGTCCGTGGCCATGGAAAGCAGGATATTGGCGATCGGTCCATCGGTAATCACCGATGTTCCGTTGCAAAGCGCCTGCAGCACGTTGGAGCAATCAATCCGGCTTCTCAGGAAGAGCGCAGTTCGCATTCTGCCGAACAACTGTTTTGAGTTTTCTCTGATGGTAAAGAATGGAATTCCAATTTGCCGGAAGCGTGCGAAATTCCCATGTGCGTCATTTCCTGCGAGGCAGAACAATCGCTGGCCTTTGAGCAGGCATTCGATCCAGGCTCTGTAACCTCGGAAGAATCCCTTGCTCTGGTAGCCATTGGCGAATTGGATACCCGTCAATCGTCTGTCTGAGATATCCCGAAGAGCCCAGGGTCCACGATTGAGGAGAATTCGTTGTAGTATTGAAACCGGCTCCATCGGATGGGCTGCATACCCGGGAACATCCGTGGTCTTGTTGGACAAAATCTCTCCAATACTGAATTCGCTTTTTGTCTCGAGCCATTGTTCCGCACCGTCCCCTGAACCAGGGATGAATTTGTCATGCCCAAAAAGAAGGAAGTGAACGTTTTTTCCGTTTGCGTTGCGCGATGTGACTTCTTCGCCGCAGATGACCGCAAACCCCTCCTGCCTGTTGTTTTCGACCCTGACCTCGTTTTGAAGGGAATACCATTTCGGCAAACTGGGATCGTTGACTGAATAGTCGTCCGGCGAGTCATCAAGGTCGTAGGAGTGGTCGGTCACGCAGTAGAACGACAAACCCGCAGCTTTGGCAAGGGCAATCGATGCCCCGACCGGGGATCCGAATTCAACCTGATCATTGGTGTAGTTTGAATGAGTGTGCGGATCGCCAAAGAAAACCCCGGGCAAGCGCGGAAGTGGATCCTTTGCAATGAATATCCGGAATGGCTTGTGCGAAGACGTACGGTAGTTGTCCGCATGATACGTCGCGACCCTCCCCTTCGCCTCACATGTCATCAGAACATCCACTTCGATCCAGCCATCAACGCCTTCGATGGGAACCGGAAAAACCGTCCACCAGAATGCTGTCGTTAGATCAACCGGAACCGGCAACACTTCTTTTTCAATAATGGTTTGCCCGTGTTGCCGAATGATAACCCTTACGCTACGTAAGCGCGAAGGATATTGATGAGCATCTTTGGCCAGCACAAGGACCGGCAGAGCGTGACCGGGTTCGATGCGATGCGGAACATCAGCCAGAAGTTCAGGTTCCGCCTTCTTGAGAAGGCTGAAGAAGTACGGAAAGCGGTAGTGGGTCTCCGCGTACAACAAGAAGGGGAGTGCCCAGACAAAGTCGTGGAGCAGGATCAATACTTCCGTCCTTTCCAGGATACTCTTCCGCCAAGAAAGACGAGGAAGGGGAGCGCCAACACATACAGGCAATAGTAGAGCTGGAACCAGTAGAAATATTTCAGTTCATCCGTTCTCTTGAGGCGGGTCAATACGTGCCAGAGAAATGTGTAGTCAGCAATACATTTGAGCATCAGCATCATCACGGTTGAGGGAATGCCAAACCAAATGAGGTTCCAGAGAAGGGAGGCGTGCATGCTGAAGCCGATAATCATGATGAGAAATCCGAACAGTTTCATGTCCAATCCTCCAGTCCCCCAACGATGCTTTTGCTGCAGTAATGCTCTGAAGGTCGGACAGGGCTGGCTCAGAACAAGCACGTGTTCATCGATCGGATAAAGGTAATCCCATGCCCGCAAGGAGAGAATTGCCTGGACGAGCGTGTAGTCTTCGGTGACACTGAACTTCAAGTTTCTGTATCCCCCGACTTTGTTGTAAGCCTCCTTCCGAAATGAGAGATTATTCCCAATGCTGCCGAGCGGAATGCCAAGAGCTGCCGTCGAGGATGCAATGCCGAGAATATATCCCCAGTCCAGCGATTGCATTCCTTCGAATGCCCCTGAGGTTTTCTGGAGTGTTACGCCGCCGACCAGGCCTATGCCCGGTCCGTAACGCCGGGCCGTATGCTCAATCCATGTTGGTGGCACAATGCAATCAGCATCAGTTATCATGATGATTTCGCCCTGAGCTTTATCGATGGCTTGTGCCAGGGCGTTTGTCTTTCCACGAAGCTGCAAATCTTCCTTTGCAGTGAACGATTGCAGATTCTTGAAACGATTGGAAAAAACATCGCAGATACTCGCCGTCCGATCAGTGGAACCGTCATCCGCGACGATGACTTCATAACGATCACGCGGATAGGTTTGGTTCATCACGGCATCGAGGCAGGCGGAAAGCATCGCCTCTTCGTTCCTGGCAGCGATGATCACCGAGACGATAGGAGAGGAATCCGGAAACATCCTGTCCCTGGTCTTGCGAACGCCGTAAACGAACACTGCTACTTGGATCACATACAGGAACGTGATGAAGAGAAATAAGGGTTCGGGCATCATGATGGGAGCGGTCCGATTGTGATTCCGCGTTGTTGAAGTCCTTCGACCAGCATGGGGAGGATCGAACCAATATTCCTCGAGGATCGCTCGTTGTTGTGAAGCAGAACAATGGATCCTCGGCGCGCCTCTCGAATGGTGCGTGTGATTCTGGTCGAGAAGCCGGCGTTGGAAAAATCCCGGATGTCAAACGACCAGTGGACGACCCGCAGTCCCAGCCTTCGGGCGATTCTTAGGGTTCGGTAGTCGTAGTAGCCAAAAGGGGGCCGAAAGAGCTTAGGCAATTGTCCGATGATTCCCTGGATCGTCTGGTTGGCTCCGGTGATTTCTTTCTCTATCGAATCGGCTCTCCGCAACAAGAGATTAACATGATTCTGTGTGTGGTTGCCGATGCCGTGGCCGGCAGCAGCAATCTGTCGGATGAGGTCCGGAAAACGGGCAGCGGTCTCACCGACAGGAAAGAATGTTGCCTTGACGTCAAACTTGCGAAGGAGGTCAAGGATGATGGGTGTCGAAACCGGATGCGGTCCGTCGTCAAACGTCAAATGAACATCGTTGGATGTTGTTTCGAAGCAAACCGAGGGGTATACGATTCGGAATATCCTGGATGCAACGTCCATCGTCAGATGATTTTCCGTCCTTTCCATTCGAGCGAAACGAATTGACCGACTGCCGCTGTCACTACAATATACGGAACGTGAAAAAGCTCTGCAATGAGAAAGGGGATCACTGGGACATCGGAACGGAACATACGGCCCCCAGCGCGAAGCGTGAGATACTCCGTCCATCCTTTCGTCAACAACGAAAGGACTGCCCATGGCAATACTGCCGGAGCCCAAAAGCTTCCAATGACGAACGTGAGCAGTAGCAAAAAATAGAAGTAGAGTGCGACGAGCTGGAGGAGAATCGTTGGGTCTTCGTAGTGTCCAGTTTTTGCCGACCAGCGCAAACGCTGCCGAATGAAGGAGCGGAGTGTATTGGCAGAAGACGTAGTCACGAGAACGGCGCTGTCGGCGGCGAACGTTACTGTGCCGGCGTGCCGACTCTGTATTCGGCTCATCAGTGTTTCATCGTCGCTCCAGGGATCAGTTTCTCCATAGCCTTGAACGCTGAGAAATGCGGACTTTCTATATGCGAGATTTGCACCATTGCAGATAATTGGCCGATTGGCACCGATAAGACCTCCTGCGGTCGTTATGAGTCCGAGGAATTCGAGACGTTCCAGCTTCGAGAACATGGATGGACCTTCGCGCTCACCGACCGGACCGGCCACAAAGGCGATACTCGGTTGAAAGTAGCGAACCATACCGGAGATCCAGGTTCGGGGTACGATGCAGTCGGCGTCCGTCGTAAGAAGAAATTCTCCCCGGGATTCCTTCACAGCCGCGGAAAGGGCCAGAGGTTTTCGACCCAAGGATTCCTCGAGTGTCACCACATGGACGTTCGCATGGTTCTGGGCGATGTGCCCAAGAATCGTCCCGGTGTTGTCCGAAGAGGCATCGTTGACGACAATGATTTCGATGAGGTCCGAAGGATAGTCCTGGTCGAGGACCGAACGAAGACACGCTTCAATCGTTCGCTCTTCGTCACGGGCCGCGATAAGCACACTGACGAGGGGCTTGCCGTCGTACGAGCCCCGTGGCAAGAGTCTCCGAAGGCCATTTCGGACCTTGCCAAGAAACAGGGCGTAGTAAAGAGTCGAGCAGCCCAGAAGAACGATGCTAATTGTGACGATCATTATTTCGTTTCCGAAGTCGGCGACGAACGTTATTGTGTGTCCTTGAAAAGCCGCAGCTTTGGCCAGAACAGTGCACCAACGATGCTCGGGAAGATGACATTGATGGCAAACATGAGTCCAGCCGCATTCAATGCGGCCGCGGCAGGAACCCCGAGCAACGTGAAGAAATAGACTGTGCTTGCCTCACGGATGCCGATGTCGCTGATGGAGATGTTCACGACGGACTTGAAAAACATCATGGCAGAGAATCCGAGAAATACATTCCATGCCGAAACGCCGGCGAAGGCGTTGATGAGGAAGTACATCTGGAGGTAGATCACCCCGTAGAAAACAAGGGAATAGAGCAGGGTGGACAGGAAATGGTCTCGGCCGATGAAGGTAAACGATTCAATGATGCCGTCAATCCAGCGATGGCGAAAGACCTTGAGGTTGATTCTGTCGGCAAGGTGTTTTACCAGATCAATGCGAAAGTAGAGATAGAGACAGATGCTGGCACAGGCAAAACCGACTGCAAGAGCGAGTGACGTTTCGTGGATCAGGAAGAACGAGTAGCTGAACAGCCCGGCCATCGAGATGACCAGGAAGACCTGTGTACGATCGACAAGCGTCAATCCCACAATGTGCGAGGCTTTTGAATGATTGACCCGAAGTGTCCGGCCGCCTAATTCGCCCAATTGGCCTGGCGTAAACGAGCCAAGAGTAATCCCAAGGAGTACGGAAGAAAATGCTTCCCACCAGCTTGATTCATCCTTCACGAGATGGAGCATATAACGCCACTTCATAACCTGCAGCAGGATATTGAGACTCAGCAAACATGCGCCGGCAACAATATAGCCGATGGAGGCGGTACGATATGCTCGGACGATTTCCTCGACGCTCACCATACGAAAGATGAGGTACAGCAATCCACTGGCAACGAGTAGACGGACCGTCATCGTGATCAGGCGTCGGGTTCGTGTTTCCTTTTTGACGGCGGAGTCTGCTATGCTGTTGTCTTGCCCTGTTTCCATTCGAATGATTTCAGAAAGCCCAGCGGACCGATACATGTGTTGTATAGAATATAGAGAATCTCCATCAAAGGGAAGTGTAATGCCAGTTTCCTTTGCTTCAATCGTGTTCCTGCGACGAGCGCAAGAATGCCATCGATCAGCATTTTGACGGCAAAGGCTCCCAATCCGATTGGGAACAAGACCTCGGAGAAAAGTGATGAGCACAACGCGAAGAGTAACAACAGGTTGATCGAATGGTACAGGAAGAAAAACCCCTTCATCGGAAGTGAAAAATACTTCCCTGCTGAGAAGTGCCGCTTACGCTGCTCTATGAACTTCGAAAATGACTCCGGAGGAGCCGTCCGCACAAAACTTCCCGGTTCACATATGTAGCGGATCTTCCAGGAAGTTTGTCGGCGTACCAGCTGGATGAAGAGATCATCGTCTCCGCTGATCGACATTTTGATTTGCTCGAAGCCGCGGACATCATCAAATACCTTCTTCCGGTATGCGAGGCTGCGCCCCGTGCAGAGCCATGCAAGCTTCATCCCAATTGCTCCGGCGGACCACGTCGCACCACGAAATTCTTCATAGGAAATGAAGGAATAGAAGATGGTCCTCCAAATGCCTGACCTTTGTTGTTCGCGTAGAAGTTGCTTGTCGTAGGGAGAATATCCTGCCACAAATCCGACGGAATCATCAAATGCACGTACGAGTTCCAAAATCCAGGAGAGCGGAGGGATGCAATCCGCATCGGTGAAACATAGAATGTCCCCTTTGCTGGCCCTGATTCCCTGCGTCAGAGCGTTCTTCTTGGGAGGGAGATCGCCGGAGTTCTCCTTGACGGAAACCCGGTGGAGATTTGCGTGCGCGCGCTGGTAGGATTCGACGATGGCCGCCGTCCCGTCCGTGGATCGGTCGTCCACGATGATGATTTCGTACGCAGGATAGTCCTGACGGACCAGTTGGTCCAAGAGCGTCCCGATGTTGGCTTCCTCGTTTCGTGCGGCCACAACTATCGATACGAAGGGGCGAATCTGATTTATCGGATAGGCGAGTCGAGACAATCCCAGAATAAGCCCTGCATGGACCAGGAGATAGAAAAGGAGGCCAGCGGCGATAACGGGAATGACGATGGAAGCGAGACTCAAAGAAGAAATCCTTCGAACGAAGCGATCAGAACGTGGAGAATTTGTACCATGATGTCACAATAATCGCAAATATTGGCTTCTGAATCAATGTCACAAGATTGAATATGCTCACTCAAACTCCTATATTGAACGGACTCGAACTCACCAATTCAGCATGAAACCTATGAATTCGCTTGTTATCGGTGTCTCTGGCGGTTCCGGCTCGGGGAAAACATCCGTCACAAACAGAATCCTCGACCACCTGGATCGGAACAGGGTCGTCGTTATTCAACACGATTCCTACTACAAGGACCTGAGTCAGCACGCCGGCCTCCCGCCCGACAAGATTAATTTCGACCATCCCGATTCATTGGAGACGAATCTGCTGGTACAGCACTTGCAACAGCTCCGAGACGGACGATCGGTGGATCAACCGCTCTACAATTTCACAACGCACCGACGAATGAAGGAAACCATTCTGACGGAGCCGAAGGAAATCATTATCGTCGACGGAATACTGATTTTTGTCGAGAAGGCTCTTCGTCAGTTGATGGATATCCGTATTTATGTTGACACGGATGACGATGAACGGTTGATTCGCAGGATTCGCAGGGACATGTTGGAGCGTGGTCGATCGGTCGATTCGGTCATGAATCAATACCTCAACACGGTGAAACCAATGCACCTGGAATTTGTTGAGCCGAGCAAACATTGGGCTGACATCATCATTCCTCGGGGAGCCGAGAATAGCGTTGCGATCGACATGGTCGTCACGAAAATCAAATCCATGCTCAGGGATAAGATAGGATAGGAAAAGAACGTCAGTCTTCCGGTATGTGCAAGTGCCCCGTTATGCGCTTTTCTTGACTCTCCAGCAAAATTCAACTATCTTTTTAAGCGAATTGAACTGTGTTTCTTCACGTCATGAGTACGCACAGTCGCTATCAACGTCAATACTGCATTTCCCTTGAGTGCGCTCGGAAAACCAAAGCCAGCTACGAAGCCCAGCAATCCGGCGTCCGCAAGGCCGCAGACAGCCTACAATAAGACCGTCCTCTCCAACGGTGTCAGAGTCATATCCGAGGAAATCCCCCACGTACGCTCGGTTTCAATTGGCTTGTGGGTCGATGTTGGCTCGCGTGATGAAGATCCCTCAACAAACGGGATAGCCCATTTTATCGAACACATGGTCTTCAAAGGGACCAGGAAGCGATCGATACGAGATATTGCGCAGAGTCTCGAATCTGTCGGCGGCTACTTGAATGCATTTACGGGGAAAGAGCACACATGCTTCTACGCGCGGGTTCTCGATGATTTCGCGCCGCTGGCTGTCGACGTGATCACTGACTTGATTCTGCACCCGACATTTCCTGAAAAGGAATTGGAGAAGGAGCGGGGCGTTGTCATCGAAGAATTGAAAAACGCGGAAGATGATCCGGATGATATCATCCACGACTATTTTGACAAGGCGTTGTTTGGGCCTCATCCGGTGGGATTTCCTGTCATCGGCACCGCAAAGAACTTGCAGTCATTTCAGCGTGATGATCTGAGAGAGTTTCTCGGTACGCACTACGTTCCTTCTCGAACGATCATTGCGGCCGCCGGAAACATTAAACATGATGACCTCGTCAAACTGGCCGAGCGATCGTATTCTGATCTCCGGCGTACGCATACCGGAGAACGGTTGCGGGCGCGACCAAAACCTCAGAAGGCTCGAAGCAGCGAATATAAACGTCCGATTCAACAGGCTCATGTATGCTTGGGCACGGTGGGATGGAGCATCAAGAGCCGGCAACGATTTCCCCTGATGGTTTTGAACTCACTTCTCGGCGATGGAATGAGTTCCCGACTGTTTCAGAATATCAGGGAAAAATACGGATTCGCCTATACAGTCTACAGTTTCGCCAATATGCTGAGCGACACAGGCACCTTCGGGGCCTATACCGGTACGGATACAAAGCATATTGAAGCCTCAATCGAGCTCATCTGGAAAGAATTCAGGAAACTGCAATCCAAAGGTGTCAGCAAGTCTGAGCTCGAAAGAACCAAGGCCCAGCTCAAGGGCGGTATGATGCTGAGTCTTGAGAGCATTCCCAACCGGATGATGAGGCTTGGCACGTCGGAGCTCTACTTTGGCCAATTCAATTCGATGGATTCCATTGTCAAGCACGTCGAAGCTGTTACCAGCGAGGATGTCCATCAGATCGCCAACGAATTGCTGCATGAAGAGCGGTTCTCGACCGTCGTGTTCAGACCGGAAGAGAACCAAAAAAGCCTTCCGTTTAGTCCGAATTGAAAACCTGAGACCATCATTGAAGGTGAACCGCGATGGAAACGATGACCGAAGATGCGACAACGATAGGTATCGCGATTTCACGGCGTGCGACAGAAATGCAGGGTTCGCCGATTCGCAAACTCGCCTCACTTGCAGAAGCCCGCAAGAAACAGGGAATCAAAGTCTACCATCTGAATATCGGCCAGCCGGATTTACCAACGGCCCCGGCCGTTTTTGATGCCATACGCTCGTTTGATCAGAAGACTTTGGCCTATGCTCCGTCCAATGGGCTTTCTGCCGCGCTCGCGGCCTGGAGAACATACTTCCATCATGTTGGCGTGGAGTTCGACGAAAAGGAAATGATCGTTACGGCCGGAGGCTCGGAGGCGTTGATCATGGCTATGATTGGCGTCTGTGATCCGGATGACGAGATTATCGTATTCGAACCTTTCTATACGAACTACAACGGATTTGCTTCGATTGCGCACGTCAAGCTGCGGCCGATTCCGTTGTCGATCCACAACGGATTTCATCTCCCCTCAGCGAAAGAGATCGAACCGTACATTACGACTCGCACCAAAGCCTTTATCATCAACAGCCCCGCGAATCCAACCGGAGCGATCTACTCGCGCGAAGAACTTCAGGGTGTCGTCAACCTCTCCAAAAAGCACGGGCTCTTCGTCATTTCAGATGAGGTGTATCGCGAATTTGCGTATGATGCTCAATGCGTCGGGGTGACGGACTTTCCGGAAATCCGCGATAGGGCTATTCTTGTCGACAGTTGCTCGAAGCGCTTTAACGTGTGTGGTGCCCGGATCGGCGTCATCGCCAGCCACAACACGGAAATCATTGCCAGTGCGCTCAAGTTCGGGCAGGCTCGTCTGTCAGTAGCAACGATCGAACAGGTCGCAGTCGCACCGCTGCTGAACGATCCAACTCCATACACTACGCCGATCGTACAGGAATTCCGGAAGCGGCGCGATGTCGTGTACGAAGAACTAAAACAGATCAAGGGCGTCACATTCTACAAGCCGGAAGGTGCGTTCTACATTGTCATCGGCCTTCCAGTGAAGGATTCGGAACATTTTTCGAAATGGCTTATTGAATCATTCGAATTTGAACAGCAAACCGTTCTTGTAGCTCCTGCCCAGGGTTTCTACGCGACGCCGGGCAAAGGCACGAACGAAGTAAGGCTTGCGTTCATGCTCAATGTTGACGATATGAAACAATCGATGAGGCTGCTGAAACGTGCATTGGACGTGTACGCGCAAGAGGGATTTTAGTTCGTTCTTTTTCCAATCCATTCCAGATCAAGTATGGCGAAAATCACCATAGACGGAAAGCAGTTTGAGGTCGATCCAAAATCGACGGTCATTGAAGCTGCGCGCAACAACGGCATTCATATTCCACATTTCTGCTGGCACTCGAAGCTCTCTGTTTCCGGGAACTGCCGGATGTGTCTCGTCGAAATTGAGAAAATACCAAAACTCGCAATTGCGTGCGCTACCCAGGTTGCCGAAGGCATGGTTGTTCGGACCGACAGTGAGAAAGTGGTCAAAGCCCGCAATGCGGTCATGGAGTTCCTGCTGATTAACCATCCACTGGATTGTCCGATTTGCGATGAGGCAGGGGAGTGCAAACTCCAGGACTACGCTTACAAATACAGTATCGGCTACAGTCGTTTCGAAGAGGATAAAGTCCACAAACCGAAACGAGTCGAACTTGGACCGCGGGTGATGCTCGATGACGAACGCTGCATCATGTGCTCGCGTTGTATCCGGTTTTCGGATGAGATTGCTCATCAAAATGCACTGACGTTCACGCAGCGTGGTACGCATGTCGTGTTGACCACCTTCCCCGGAACCGAGCTGGACAACGCCTATTCTATGAACGTGATTGATCTCTGTCCCGTCGGTGCACTGACCAGTCGGGATTTCAGATTCAAATCCCGGGTCTGGGAGATGTCCTCGACGGAAAGCGTGTGTGTCGGCTGTTCGCGTGGATGCAATACCGACGTCTGGGTGCGGAACAATGAAATTCTTCGCTTGACTCCGCGTCGAAACGATGACGTCAATTCGTATTGGATGTGTGATCACGGACGGCTGGAAACCTTCAAGTTCGTCAGCGGTCCGAAGCGTCTCAACAGTCCCATGCTCCGAAAAGATGGGATGCTTGTTGAAGTCGGATGGGACGAAGCTATCTCGACGGCGGTTTCGGAACTCCGCGCATTCAAAAAATCTGAAATTGCGGCGCTCGGCTCTGCGTTTGCGACGAATGAAGACAATTATGTATTCCAGCGTTTCGTGAGGGAGACGCTCGGAACGAAGCACCTGGATGTGATACGGCATGTCAAGACAGGGGATCAGGACGATTTGTTGATTCGGGAGGACAAGACACCCAATATGCTCGGTGCCCGGGAAGTGGGCGCAAAGACCGGGGAAGGAGGACTTGATGTTCGGGGCATCCTGGCTGGAATCAAGGAAGGAACTATCAAGGCACTGTATGTCCTCGAGGACAATATTGCCTCAGAGCCCGAGGTTGTAAAAGTTCTTGGGAACCTCCAACTCTTGATTGTCCATTCCTGTGAACGGAATGAAACGACGGAACTGGCGGATATCGTTTTCTCGAGCTCGACATTTGCCGAAAAGAACGGGACGTTCGTGAATTTTCAGGGGAGGATCCAGAAAATCAAAGCTGCCGTGTCAACACTTGACCAGGAACGGGCACTCGATGGAATGTCCATGAGCCGCTGGGACAAGTTCGCCGCTCACAACGACACGTGGGGCAAAGGAATCAGGCGCGACGCGCGGCCTTCGTGGAGAATTGTGAGTGCGCTGGCTGCCGCTCTTGGATCAAAGAGTAAATACAATAGCGTTGGAGATGTCTTCAAGGAGTTGTCCGAGAGAAATCCGGCGTTCAAGGGACTCACCTACGTCAAGATAGGATCGCAGGGAAAGACTTTGGAACACACCTCGAGTGCAATTGCACAAAAACCCGTTTCGCAGGAAACACAGAGACTATGAACTGGATCGAACCGATCATAAAAATCCTTCTGGCATTTGCCGGCCTGATTGGCGGCGCGGCCCTGATGGTGTATCTCGAACGCAAAATCAGCGCCTACATGCAGAATCGCATCGGACCGAACAGAGTGGGACCCCGTGGTTGGCTCCAGCCCATTGCTGATGTGGTCAAACTCGTGATGAAGGAGGACATCGTCCCCACAGCGGCGAACAGATTTGTCCACGACATGGCTCCAATCATATCGATCTCGATTGCGCTCAGCACGTTTGCCGTCATTCCATTCGGCAACACGATCGAGTTGTTCGGGAGAACCATCAAGCTCATGATCGCGGATGTCAATATCGGCATGCTGTACATACTTGCGCTTACGTCCGTCGGCGTGTATGGGATTACGCTGGCAGGGTGGTCATCGAACAACAAGTATTCACTTCTTGGTGGTCTTCGATCCTCCGCACAGCTGATCAGCTATGAGCTCTCAATGGGACTTTCTGTCATCGGCGTGATCATGGTAGCCGGGACGCTCCGCTTGGATCAGGTCGTTCTGCACCAAACGCACTATCTTGATGGTTGGCTCCCCGCGTGGAATATCATTCTCCAGCCGGTTGGATTCATTACCTTCCTCATTGCATCGTTTGCCGAGACCAATCGGCTTCCGTTTGATCTACCCGAAGCAGAACCTGAACTTGTCGGCGGATACCACACAGAATATACGGGAATGAAATTCGGACTTTTCTTCCTGTCGGAATATGCGAACATGATTACCTCCAGCGCCCTCATAACAACGTTGTTTCTGGGGGGCTGGCACATTCCCTTTGCGGAAAATCTGGGGCTCTCGCCGGTCTTGCTGAGTCTTCTTCAGGTTGGCGCATTTCTCACGAAGGTGTTCGTCATTTGCGTGTTTTTCATCGCTGTACGGTGGACAATCCCGAGGTTTAGGTACGATCAATTGATGAAACTTGGCTGGAAAGTCATGCTCCCGCTGGCTATCGCAAACATTCTTGTAACGGGAATAGTTCTTCTTTTTGTTTCATAGGGATATGGGGAATATGGGAACAAACGGTAAGATAATTCGGAAAAGCGATTTGGGGTTCCTGGAGAAGATCTATATTCCGGAAATCTTGAAGGGCATGACACTGACCATCGGTCAGATGTTCAAGCCAAAGTTCACGATCCAGTACCCGGAGAAAAGGTTCACCCGCCCAGAGTCCTTTAGGGGGAGACCGGTGCTTGTCGAGGAAAACGGCGTCGAGCGTTGTGTAGCCTGCGGGCTCTGTTCCCGTGTATGCCCTGCACTGGCGATCGATGTGCAGGCATCAGAAACCGAACTGGAGAAGGAACGATACCCGATCAAATTCGAAATCAACATGGTTCGCTGCATCTTCTGCGGGTTCTGCGAAGAAGTCTGTCCGGAAGAAGCGATTGTCATGAGCAACGAGTACGAACTTGCCTTCTCGAGTCAGCAAGAAGCGTTGTTTGGGAAAGAGAAACTGTTGATGAGTGCGGAGAAGCTGCACGATCGACTTGAGTTTTTGAGGAATCACCGATAGAAATGACTTTAGGTCATGGTCGTCAATACGTCAACCCTCCAATTCCTCGATCGAATTCGCAAGATTCCGCTTCTGATCTTCGCGGGCATGCTTGCCGGCCAGATTCTCTTCCTTGCGGCCGTGTTCCTCGTTCATTCTCAAGGATTTGCAACAAATCCTGATCTCTCGGAGATCTTTCTCATCCTAGCCGGGCTTTATTCCCTCGGTGCTATTGCAGCGGGATTTTTGTTTTATTCTTCCAGAATCAAAGCTACTTCGACCCTGGCCAGTGAAGAACTCCGATTTCGCTCGATGCTCTCGGCGATGATTGTAAGACTGGCACTGTTGGAAGGGGCGAACATGTTGAACATCGTCGCTTACCTGGTAACGGGCGATCGTCAATTGCTCATCTTCGTGGTACTCATCGGCGGATTGTTCCTCATGGCACGCCCGACATCCGAGGTGTTCGAGGATGTTGTGGTCCGGGGCTTCAATGCAGGAACGGGAGACGGCCGGCCCATCACTTAGAAGTGCGCCTTGAGAAGGAAAGACCAATGTTCTCCCAAATCACCAGCGCCGCAACCTACGGTGTCAACGCCTACCTGATTCAAATCGAAACCAACGTCGATTCTAACATCCCCAAATTCTTTCTCGTCGGACTCCCCGACAACGCCGTCAAGGAAAGCTATCATCGTGTCTTCTCAGCAATTCGAAATTCTGACTATCATTTTCCCGGTCAACGCATCGTCATCAATCTTGCTCCGGCGGATGTAAAGAAGGAAGGCTCATCCTACGATCTTCCGATCGCGTTGGGTATTCTGATAAGCTCGAAGCAACTCGTATCACCCATTGTCGATCAATTTGTCGTTCTCGGTGAACTCGCCCTCGACGGAGTCTTGCGCCCAATCCATGGAGCACTGGTCATCGCCCTCGAGGCCCGAAACAAAGGCTTTCGTGGCATCATCGTGCCCAAGGAAAACGCCCGGGAGGCGGCCATGGTGGATGGACTGGAAGTGTACCCCATGGAAACCTTGCGTGAGACGGTAGACTTTTTCCAAAGTGAACACCAGCTGCTGAAGCCCTTCCGAGTAGACGTGCTATCGATGTTCGATGTGGAACAACGCTACACAATTGACTTCGCAGATGTAAAGGGACAAGAAAGCGTGAAACGATCTCTGGAGGTCGCAGCTGCGGGGGGACACAATATCTTGCTGATTGGCCCGCCCGGTTCGGGAAAAACAATGCTGGCAAAGCGGCTGCCGACAATCCTGCCCCCGCTATCATTCGAAGAGGCGCTCGAAACGACAAAGATTCACTCCGTCGCCGGAATGCTTCCCCCGAACGATGCCCTGGTTTCGACACGCCCATTCAGGTCTCCTCATCATACGATCTCTGATTCGGCGCTCGTGGGGGGTGGTACTATTCCTCGTCCCGGCGAAATATCATTGTCTCATCATGGAGTTTTGTTCCTTGATGAACTTCCGGAGTTTGCCAGAAACGTTCTAGAGGTCATGCGCCAGCCGTTGGAGGACAGCCATGTCACGATCAGCCGGTCGAAAATGTCCGTTGACTATCCGGCAAATTTTATGCTTGTTTGTGCAATGAACCCCTGCCCATGCGGTAATTTCGGGAACAAGGAGCAGGAGTGCACGTGCAATCCACTCCAGATCCAGAAATATGTCAGTAAAATCTCCGGCCCGCTGTTGGATCGAATTGACATCCATGTGGAGGTGCAATCGGTGAGATATATCGAGCTTGCATCAAAGCGCGACGGTGAAAATTCGGCCACCATTCGGGCCCGCGTTGTCGAGGCCAGGAAAAGACAAGCGGAGCGTTTCGCAGGACAAAAAGGGCTCTTCGCGAATGCGGACATGGAATCGAAGGAAATCAAGAAGTTTTGTCAAATCGACGAACAAGGAGCGAACCTGTTGAAACTTGCGATGAACAGGCTCGGCCTTTCCGCGCGAGCGTACGATAGAATTCTCAAGGTGTCTCGCACGATTGCTGATCTTGGGGGAAGCCCGTCCATCGGCCCAGAGCATTTGAGCGAGGCAATACAATATAGGAGTCTCGACAGAAGCTATTATGCGACGTAACAACCATCAAACAACCTGATAGGAGGAAGTTCAACACAATGAAAGCACTCACCATGTTTCTTCTCGCGGTGCTAGGCGCAACGCTCGTTTTTGGTCAGCAAAAGAAAGGCAAAGACATTACTGTTGTCGGCGAAGTGGTCGACATTCAATGCTATGTTTCCGGTGCAACTGGACCCGGCAAAGGGGCTGAACACAAAGAGTGTGCGATATCGTGCGCAAAGGGAGGAATTCCACTCGGAATCCTCGAAGACAACACAAACACTCTCTATGTCGCCGGACAAACCAAATCAGCGATGAAGGGAGCAAATGAGATGCTCCTTCCGTTCGTCGCGGAGAAAGTCAAGGTGACAGGGCGTGTCTTTGAGAAAGGTGGAGTCAAGCTCCTCCTGATCAACAAGATCAGCAAGTTAAGCGAGAAGTAGAAGGGTTTGAACAGAGGGACCTCAATAAGGCGGCAGTTATTGCCGCCTTGTTTATTGAGAGCAAGCATTCAAATAGCCCCGCCGATCCATCCTTGTAACTCCTGAGTGCATTTCGTATATTTTCCTAGGATTCATCAAATTTGAGGACGGAACTGTGTATCAAGTGACTCTCATTCCGGGAGATGGCATCGGACCCAGTATTGCCGATGCAACCCGTAAGGCAATCGAAGCTACAGGCGTCCAAATAGACTGGGACGTCCAGGAAGCTGGCGTGGCAGCAATCGAGAAATTCAAAGATCCGCTCCCGCAGCAGACATTTGATTCAATCGTGAGAACAAAGCTCGCGCTCAAGGGCCCGCTGACAACACCGGTTGGTACCGGTTTTCGCAGTGTCAACGTGGCTCTGAGGAAGGAATTCGACCTGTATATCAATCTGCGCCCTGCGAAATCGATGGAAGGAATCAAGACTCCGTTCCATAATATCGACTTGATCGTATTCCGTGAGAATACGGAGGAATTCTACGCCGGTATTGAGCACTATATCGATTCACGCAAAAGCGCTGCCGAGACAATCGGAGTGGTTACGAGGGCTGGATGTGAACGTATTGCCAGGGCAGCCTTTGAGTACGCACGCAAGCACAAGCGGAACAGAGTGACGATCGTTCACAAGGCCAATATCATGAAGTTCACCGGGGGATTGTTCCTCGATGTAAGCAGGAAGATCGCATCGGAATATCCTGAGATTCAGTGCAATGACAGGATCGTGGACAACATGGCGATGCAGCTGGTGATGAATCCTCATCAATTCGATATCATCGTCACGACAAATTTGTTCGGGGATATTCTGTCGGACCTTTGTTCGGGTCTGGTGGGTGGACTCGGGATGGCACCGGGGGCCAATATTGGCTACGAGGCGGCGATTTTTGAGGCGGTCCACGGGAGTGCGCCTGACATCGTGGGAAAGAATCTGGCGAACCCATCGGCAATGATCCTCGCTGGAGCCATGATGCTTGACCACATCGGAGAAGCAAAGGCTGCCGAAAAGATCAGGAATGCAGTGGCATTCGTGGTGAAAGAAGGCAAAACGCTCACAAAGGATTTGTCACCGAACAAGTTTGTCGGCACGACTGAGTTTACGGAAGCTGTTTTGACGAACATCCAGTGATGCATTTCAAACACAATGGAGCAAGTATGAAGAATTGGTCGGATAACATCTTTTGGGGCTTGGTGATGGTGGTCGTGGGTGGACTCTTCCTGGCGCGGAATCTGGGCTATATTGATTTTCATTTCACGATCAAGACCTACTGGCCGCTGATTCTGATCTTCATCGGTCTCAGTGTAGTCTTGAAGTCATTCGGAAAGAACGGACAGAAATGAAGATTGGCAACATCGATATTGCCATGCCGTTGGCACTCGCACCAATGGAGGATGTCACCGATCTCCCATTTCGCATCATCTGCAAGCGTCTCGGTGCTGATATCGTTTATACAGAATTTGTGAATGCCGAAGGTCTTATTCGCGACTCGAAAAAGACCAAGGCAAAAATGTACTTTCAGAGCGAAGAACGCCCGATTGGAATTCAGATCTATGGCGGGAACGACGCCTCGATGGGTTCGGCGGCACTCCTTGCAGAATCGCTTGAACCGGATCTGATCGATATCAACTGTGGATGCTGGGTGAAGAACGTTGCAGGCCATGGAGCGGGAGCGGGATTGTTGAAAGATCTCCCGAAGATGGAAAGGATTGTCCAAAGCGTTGTCAAGGCGGTGAAGCTTCCCGTCACCGTCAAGACGCGGCTCGGGTGGGACGTTGAGTCGATCAAAATTGTCGAAGTAGCGAAAATGGTCGAACAGACGGGTGCCGTCGCTCTGACCATCCATTGCCGGACGCGCACGCAGGGACACAAAGGGGAGGCAGACTATTCGTGGATTCCGAAAGTGAAAGCTGCCGTGACTATCCCCATCGTAGTCAACGGTGGCATCATGACGCCGTTCGATGCGAAGCGAGTATTCGATGAGACGGGGTGCGACGGCGTGATGATTGCGCGTGGAGCCATTGACAACCCTTGGATTTTCAGACAGACCAGACAGTTTTTGCTGAACAACGTGGTGGCCCAGCCTCCGACGATTGACGAGCGACTGGAACTCCTGTTGCAACATCTTGATTTGGCTGTCGAATACAAGGGGGAAAGAAAAGGAGTCACGGAATTCCGCAAGCATTATTCAGGCTATCTCAAAGGCCTTCCGGGAGTCGCAAAATTTCGAATTGGATTGATGCCATTCGTTGAGAAGGCGCCCATCGTCGATCGACTGAGAGAATTTGTCCATCAGATCCATGAATCGCAACAACTCGCTGCTCTTATCTCCACTTCGTGACGAAGTATATGGATCGGAAGACGATCGCGGCAATTCTTGATGAAATGGGGACTCTCTTCGAAATCAAGGGAGAGAATCCGTTCAAATGCCGCGCATATCACAATGCCTCCCGAGTCATCGAAACGCTCAACGACAATCTCGAGGATCTGGCTCGTTCTGGTAACCTCAAAACGATCAAAGGGATCGGACAAGGATTGTCCGAAATTATCACTGCCCTTGTGGTAGACGGAAAATCCGAGTCGTATGACTCGCTGAAATCCTCACTCCCTCCCGGTTTGCTCGAAATGACCCGGATCCAGGGACTAGGTCCCAAGCGGATCAAGATTCTATACGAAACACTCAAGATAACTTCGATCCCTGATTTGAAAAAGGCGTGCGAGAATCACAGCCTTGCAGAGTTGAATGGCTTTGGAGACAAGATTGAGCAGAATATCCTCAAAGGAGTGGAGCACCTCAACAGGGTGAGCGATAAGCATCTCTATTCAGTAGCAAAAGAAGCGGCAGACCAGTTGCTCGAAGCAATAGGGAAGCTGAAGGAGGCAAAACGTTGTGACGTTGCCGGGAGCTTAAGGCGAAAGAAAGAGGTCATCGGAGACATTGATATTCTGGTAAGTGCCTTGGACAAGAATCGTTCCAGAGTGTTCGAGATTTTCGTTTCGCATCCGTTGGTTGAATCTGTCATCGCGCGCGGAGAAACAAAGACAAGCGTCGTCCTCAAAGGGGGAATCAATTGCGATATGAGAATCGTAAAGGACGCAGAATACCCTTTTGCATTGAACTATTTCACAGGCAGCAAAGAACACAACGTTGAGATGCGATCACGTGCGCGCCAGCGAGGCTGGAGTCTGAATGAGTATGCGTTGTCGAAAATCGGCAATGGCACCAAGGGCAAACGGATCCCGTCGTGCCACGACGAAGAGGGCATTTACAGCTCGCTCGGACTCCACTACATCCCCCCGGAGCTTCGCGAGAATGCTGGAGAATTTGAGGCAGCCGGGAATGGGAAGATCCCGACGCTCATCGAAGAGAACGACATACGCGGAACATTTCATTGTCATACAACTGACAGCGACGGCCTCAATACGCTCGAAGCCATGGTCGCTGCGGCAAAGAACCTGGGTTGGGAATATCTGGGCATCGCCGATCATAGCAAAGTTGCGGTTTACGCCAACGGCTTGTCTGTTGATCGTGTCAAAAAGCAAATGAAGTCAATCGATGTGCTGAACGCTCGTTTGAAGGGATTCAAAGTTTTCAAGGGAACGGAAGTAGACATCCTCGCCGACGGTTCTCTTGACTATCCCGAAAAGCTCCTGTCGATGTTTGACTATACGGTTGCATCAATCCATAGCAAATTCACGATGACGGAATCGGAGGCAACCAAGCGCGTTATCAGGGCCCTGAAGAACAAGTACGTAACGATTCTCGGTCATCCGACGGGTCGCTTGCTTTTGTCCCGAGAAGGGTATCCGCTGGACCTGCGGGCCGTTATCAATGCGGCGGCAGACTACGGCAAATCGATTGAAATCAACGCGCATCCAATGCGTCTGGATATGGACTGGAGATATGTGAAGTATGCAAAAGAGAAGGGGGTACCGATTTGCATCAATCCGGATGCGCACAGCATCGCTGGATTGAAAGACGTTTGGTATGGAGTTGGAATTGCGCGAAAAGGATGGCTCGAAACAAAGAATGTTGTCAATACTTGGTCGACCAAACAAGTGACCAGGTTTTTCGAACAAAGCCGGGACTAAGAAAACCATGATGTTGGATATTGAAACAATCAATTTACGGACCTATTCCGTGAGGGGGTGAACATGCGCAATCCATTCTCCGTAGCGTTTGGCGTTTTCCTTGTTTTTGTAGGATTGGCGTTTCTACTCGACAATCTGGAAATACTCGATGCAGAGTGGTTCATCGAACGGGCGTGGCCGCTTGCACTCATCCTCTTTGGCGTTTTTCTGCTGTTCTGGAGAAGACCGGGACTTTCATCGGCGGATGAGGCAGCGGATATGCCGGAAAGACACGACTCTCCTCACGGCGCCAGTTCAACGAAGAACTTCATATCTGCGTCCGAAGTATTCGGTGACTTGAAAATACGGAGCTCCTCGAAGGACTTTGTCGGAGGTCAATGCTCGGTGGTCTTTGGTGATCTCAAGCTTGACCTGAAAGACATCGAACTTAACACCGGCGAACACATCCTTCGACTGAGTAGCGTTTTTGGATCAATTCGTATCGATTTGCCGGAAACCGTTGAATACTGTGTGAAGGCAAGCATCGTCGCCGGTACTGTGTCGGTGAAGGGAGACAAGAGGGGTGGGCTTGTACTGAGCGAGACGATTCAGTCCAAAGGATTTGTGAATGCGGAAAGACGATTGATGATCCATGCTTCATTGGTCTTTGGCGAAATCAAAGTGTTCTAACCGACCATCCGATCACATCGATAGCCACTCGTTTATGAGCATCTATTCTGCACTCGCGATCAACGCCCCGACAGTCGCATATACTTCTTTGCATCAGGTGAAAAAGGGGCTGGCGACGAAAGAGTATGTCAAAACGATGCAGGAAATGCATCAAATGATCCGCGCTGATTCTGAAAAAGTCGAGCAGCTGTGGAAAAACCACGTACAGGAATTGAGCGCTTCTTCGGTCCAGACGACCCGAGGCACGCTAGCACAGTTTCTGACGCTTCCGCTCGATACGGATGTCAAAGAAATCCATCGCATTTTGGGAGATCAGGTGGCGCAACTCTCTCGCCAGTTGGCTCCAGTCAACCGCTTCGGCGTGATTTCCTCGACAGAGGGGAGAATTGTTTGGGAGCGTGAACAGAATGCCGTTATTCGGCAGATCATTGACCGGGGTCGTGATCATCTGAAGCAACTGGGTTTCCAGCTTGGAAAGACGGGAACAGACATCTTTGAATCACAATTCATCGTCGAGAGCGGCTTGAATCTTGACATCATAGAACACATCGTGCGTGACAGGATCGGGATCTACGCACACCCGCATGGCAAGCATATTGAGGAACTCGATTCCATTGCCTTTGCAGCTCACAATCTGGTGTTCTTTCATGGCGCGATGGATGGTTCGCCGGTCAAATACGAAGCAGCCATCCATTTTTCGAAGGGAAGTCAGCAATACGTGCCCTTCCTGAAGAAACTTGCAGAAGCTTTCGAACATCTTCAGCAGGAATATCGGTTTGATCACATGTCCCTCTGGCAGCGTAAACTTGGGCTCGGTGGGGGAACCGAATTCAATGTCCGCGTCCACTGTCATGATAAAAAGGCCATCAAGGATTTTGTTCTGGCACTCGCCAAGAACGAGGACAAAGAGGGAATCTGCAATCTGCTCGTCAAGAGTGGCTATCTCATCATCAAGGAGCAGGCACACTGACCACATGAAAGAATCGAAGAAAGAAACAAAATCCCGTACCCAAAAGATCGTTGGGAGATTGAAGAAGGAGTATCCTCAGCCAAAAACGGCACTTGCCCATGTCAATCCGCTGCAGCTGTTGATCGCCACAATCCTCTCTGCGCAATGCACGGATGAACGTGTGAACAAGGTGACTCCCATGCTCTTCAGCAAGTATCCCACAGTAAAGGAGTTTGCCAATGCGGCTCCGAGAGAACTTGAGCAGGATATCTATTCCACGGGATTCTACAAAAACAAAGCGAAGAACATTATTGCCTGTTGCCAATCTATTGGGGAAAAGCATGAGGGAGTTGTTCCCAACACGATGGAGGAATTGACGAAGCTTCCCGGCGTGGGTCGCAAAACGGCCAATTGTGTGCTCGGGGGAGCATACGGCATCAACTCAGGCATAGTTGTTGACACCCATGTGGGGCGGCTCGCAATTCGGATGGGTCTTACCAAGCACGATGATCCTGTCAAAATTGAACAGGATCTGATGGGACTGGTGTCCCAGAAGGACTGGTACGATTTCTCAAACATGATGATACTGCACGGTCGACAGGTTTGCGGTGCTCGGAAGCCTGATTGCCAAGAGTGTGTGGTTGGGAAGCTCTGTCCATCGGAAAACAAAGTTCCATACTCGGGCAAGCAGAGGTAATTCGATTCCAATTAACTCACTGAAGCAAAACTCACTTAACACTGATAATACAATGAATTATAACGACGCATTGAATCTAATGCACGAGTATACAAAAAATGATTCTCTCCGCAAACACATGTACGCCGTTGAGTCTGCAATGCGCGCGTATGCGAAGAAGTCAAACGAAGATAAAGATCTCTGGGGTATTGTGGGCATACTCCATGATTTTGACTACGAGATGTTTCCGAATGCACCGGACCATCCCGTAAAAGGGTCAGAGATTCTAAGGGAGCATGGATATTCCGAGGAAATTCGACGGGCCATCTTGAGTCATGCAGACTATACGAATGTTCCAAGAGAAACGCTGATGGCCAAGACTCTCTATGCATGCGACGAGCTTTGTGGCTTCATCACTGCCTGCTCCATGGTCCGACCGAACAAAATTGCTGATCTGGAAGTGTCTTCTGTGAAAAAGAAGCTCAAGGACAAGGCTTTTGCGCGCAATGTGAGCAGGGAAGATATCGAGAAGGGGGTCAAAGAGCTAAATGTGCCCTTGGACGATCATATTAAGTTCGTCATTGAGGCAATGAAGGCATCTTCCGGGCGCCTCGGTTTGTGATCGATGATGGATTGCCGGGATTTGTCTCTCCTTACCCCTGCCCATCCATCACGTCGTTGCAGGCGGTCGATCTTCTGTCGAATCTGTGACAACGGATGATCTGCAGGTCTTCCCGGTTGAAGTTCGTATAATCTACCTGAGCTTTCATGGGATTATTCTATACGATTACAGAGCTTGTTTGCAAGATACGAAGTGTTTTCTCTCCCTGATTCGTGAGTAATCTCTCAGAGCACGGTTCCAGACCGTAGCCCGGGAGTATTCCAACGCAAGACTCAAGAGGACTCAAACCAGTAGGATTCTAGGAAATCGACTCCAACGTCCCGTCCTTAACTCAAGTGGAACGAGCCCGACGTACGGAGAGCCCAGCGAGATAGGCGCGGGATCCAGCCGACAAATGGCTGCGTGCTCCCGATAGATTGAGAACCAGGCAGAGGGAGCTGCCGATAGCACCCAAATAGGAAAGGGGTCTGCGAATGACTGAAGATGCAGCCTTCAGTTCGAGCAACAGACCCCTTTGGAAAAGTAATCGACGGTCTCCGGCTAGGGCAAGCGTTCGAAGCGCGCCTGAAAGAATCTCAAATACTTCGGCTCGTAGATCATCTTTAAACCTTTTATTCCAGTTCTTCGCTCGAATACCTCTTGAACTGCTTCAGCCGTAACGTCGCAATGGGCCTGAGTGTAGACACGCCGTGGAAACGTCAGGCGTACAAGTTCCAGTTTCGGATAGTAGTGGTCGCCTGTTTCCTTGCTTCTTCCCGCTGACACAATACCACGTTCCATTGCACGTATGCCGGATTCAAGATATAACTCGGCGGCCAGCGTCTGAGCAGGAAATTCAATCTGTTTCAGGTGTGGAAGGAATCTCTTGGCATCCAGGAAGATGGCGTGGCCACCGACAGGTTGAACGATGGGAATTCCAGCCTCCAGCAATATCTCTCCCACGTATTCGACTTGGCCGATGCGTGCGCGAATGTGGTCCTCTTGAACTGCTTCTTCAATTCCACGGGCCATTGCCTCCATGTCGCGTCCTGCGAGTCCACCGTAGGTATGGAGGCCTTCATACACAACGACCATGTTGCGTGCTTCTTCGAAAACATCCCAGTCATTGAGCGCGAGGAATCCGCCAATATTGACAAGGAGATCTTTTTTCCCGCTCATCGTCGCAGCGTCGGAATACGAACACATCTCGTGGAGAATCTCCGCAATCGTCTTGTTCTCGTACCCCTTTTCGCGAACCTTGATGAAGTACGCATTCTCAATAGCCCGTGTCGCGTCGAGAACCACCTTGATGCCATGTTGTGTGCAGTAGTGACGGACTTGACGTAAGTTCTCCATGGACACGGGCTGTCCTCCGGCCATGTTGACTGTAACGCCAATGGTGATGTAGGCAATCTTCTCGGCCCCGACTCTTTTAACCAAAGCTTCCAGCTTGTTGAGGTCGACGTTTCCTTTAAACGGATGGATCTTTTCTGAATCGTGCGCTTCATCAACAATCACATCGACAAACGTGCCACCGGCAAGTTCCTGGTGGAGACGAGTCGTCGTGAAGTACATGTTCCCCGGAACGTACATGCCCGGCTTGATCAAGATCTGAGATATGATATGTTCGGCACCGCGTCCCTGATGAGTCGGCACGAGGTACTTGTAACCGTAGTACTTCTGAATGTTGTGTTCAAGATTGTAGAAATTCTTGCTGCCGGCGTACGCCTCATCACCCAGCATCATGCCAGCCCATTGATAGTCGCTCATGGCATTGGTGCCGCTGTCCGTGAGCAAATCAATGTAGACGTCCTCGGACTTCAGAAGAAAGGTATTATAACCGGCCTCTTCGAGTGCCTTCTGGCGAAAGGAAGGCGTCGTCATCTTGAGAGGTTCAACCATCTTGATCTTGAAGGGCTCGGCCCAGGATCGTTTCTTTATTTTCTCCATGATAATCCTTTACACTATTCTTGTCCCTGTTCCAGTGATTCAACGAGGACAAATCTACCTGAAAAATCCTGTATATCCAAGATGAATTGAGCCGGGTGTGATGTGCACGGTGTCTTGCATTTTGGGACTGCATGAAGTACCTTTCCTCTGATGATTTCCCCGGGCACATTCCAAAAGCTGAAGTCGATCGTCGGTCGGGAGAATTACCTCGATTCCCCCGAAGACAGAATCGCTTACTCGTATGATGGGACGCCTCTCTTGCACCAACTCCCTCAAGCGATTCTCATTCCTCGCACAACGGAGCAAATCTCGGAAATCCTTCGATTGGCAAATGAAGAACGTTTTGCAATTGTGCCAAGAGGATCTGGCTCAGGACTCAGCGGAGGGTCTATACCGGTCGAAAATTCCGTGGTGCTCTTAATGAACCACTGGAATCGAATTCTCGAAATTGACCAGGCCAACCTCACAGCCTGGGTTGAGCCGGGAGTTATCACCGGTGATTTGCACGCGAACGTGGAAGGGCTGGGCTTTTTCTATCCGCCGGACCCGGGGAGTTCAACTATCTGTACCATCGGGGGCAATGTGGCAGAAAATGCCGGCGGATTGCGCGGTCTTAAGTACGGCGTAACAAAAAACTATGTCATGGGGATGGAGGTTGTTTTGCCAACGGGGGAGGTGATCATGACGGGAGGAAAATCGACGAAAGATGTTGCCGGCTACAACCTTAAGGATTTTTTTGTCGGTTCGGAAGGAACGCTCGGTGTGTTTACGAAAATCCTGCTGCGATTGATACCGCAGCCGGACACTTCCCGTACAATGCTGGTGTTCTACGATCGACTTTCAGATTCTGCTGAAACGGTTTCTGATATCATCGCCTCGAAAATCACCCCCGCCGCGCTTGAGTTTCTGGATCAGACAACGGTGAAATGTGTTGAGGAGTACGCTCACCTCGGATTGCCGCTTTCCGTTGAATCCGTTCTCCTGATCGAAGTGGACGGCCGGCCGTCAGCGGTCGATGAAGACGTTGAGGCAATTCAACGAATTTGCAGGAAGCATAATGCGCAAGAAATTAAGCTGGCCAAAACTGTCGATGAGGCAGTGAAACTCCGAAGCGCAAGAAAGGTAGCATTTGCCGCGCTTGCTCGGGTGCGTCCGACGACGATTCTGGAAGACGCGACGGTTCCACGAAGTGAGGTCGCCCCCATGCTGGAACGCATCAAGGAGATTTCCAAGACTTATGGTCTCCTGTTCGGCAACTTCGGTCACGCCGGAGATGGAAATCTCCATCCCACGTGTCTCACTGATGAAAGAGACAAAGACGAAATTCATCGGGCAGAGAAGGCGTTCGATGAAATCTTCACGGCAGCCGTCAAGCTAGGTGGGACAATTACGGGAGAGCATGGCACTGGACTATCAAAAAGACAATTCTTCGAGAAGATTGCCGGGAGTGCGCAAATCGATATGATGCGCGCCATCAAAAATGCTATCGACCCCAACTCCGTTCTCAATCCGGGCAAAGTATTTTCGCTGAAGCCGCGTTGTGAAGGTGCCATGCCAAAAACCAGGACGCACATGGACAAGTTTGCGGCGATGGGCGCGTTTACATAGGTCCTCTTTTGCTTGCCATCCACAGTGCTCACGTTGTGAAGGTGTCAAATGCTCCCGTTCTTCCGATCGTTGCCAAACAGGATGGGTGGATTACCCCCCTTGGTCGCGGGAAACTTGAGGATACAATGTTGGACATTTTGAAGAGCCTGCCTGGCAAGTTGGTTGATGATGACGATGCATTTGCGAATCCAAGCAACCCGAACCCCAGCAGACCTTGAGCAAACTCGGCCCACAAAATTGAATTCCAATTCTCTGGAAACTATTTCATCAAGCAAGGACTAGACACTTCAAAGACAGTGAGTTGTGACGAGTTTGAATAGAGTTCATTGCATGTCAATTTCGGTATTCCAATGATTCCGCTGAGAGACAAAAATCCGACACGACTTGTTCCTTTCATCAACGTGGCATTCATCGTGGCCAACGTGGCCGTTTTTCTGTACCAAGTGACGAGTGGGGAAGGGGTAGGACTGATCTTTCAGCGCTTTGCGGTCATCCCTGCGGATTTGTCGGCAATGTATACGCAAGGCCACATACAGATTCTCACAGTCGGAACAATTTTTACTTCGATGTTTCTTCATGGCGGGTGGTTGCATCTGGGCGGCAACATGCTCTACCTGTGGGTCTTTGGCGATAACATCGAGGACAAGCTTGGACACACACGGTATTTCCTTTTC
>Ga0315286_10000415_pt1 | contig 35312 bp, 37 predicted proteins | sample YL17G10_0_MG_FD_205038 | JGI IMG/M metagenome (GOLD analysis project Ga0315286, IMG submission 205038) | Sediment microbial communities from Yellowstone Lake, YNP, Wyoming, USA - YL17G10_0 | ecosystem: Environmental > Aquatic > Freshwater > Lake > Sediment | place: USA: Wyoming | collected...
CTGGGCCGCGGGGGCTCGTTAACCCACGGCTCCCCGAGCATCGCCGTGGGCTGTACTCCGCCGCCTCCTTTGGAGGCTGAAGACGCCCGCGCTTTGGCCGTAGGAGATTACACGCACCCGGCCATAGGGCTTGCTTGACAGGGGGGCAGCGAGCGCTATAATGGTCGCAGCCGGGATTGCGCCTGTGTGGGGCGCAAGGCGAGGCATTGGCTCATAGAAGGAGGCTGGTGGGACATGGCTATTCAGATCGGGATCAACGGTTTTGGCAGGATTGGGCGGCTGTTCTTCCGCGCCTTGAAGGGAGCGGCGGATATCGAGGTGCTGGCGATCAACGACCTGGCCGACGCGCCCACGCTCGCCCAGTTGCTCAAGTACGACTCGGTCCACGGCCGCTACCAGGGCACCGTGGCCGCCACGGTCGAAGACGGCAAGCAGTACCTGGTGGTGGACGGCAAGAAGGTCCTGATCGTGGCCGAGAAGGACCCCGCGAAGCTGCCGTGGAAGGCCCTGGGCGTGGATATCGTGTTCGAGTCGACCGGCATCTTCACCGACAAGGCGGCGATGCAGAAGCACATTGACGCGGGCGCCCGGAAGGTGCTGCTGAGCGCGCCGCCGAAAGGCCCGATCGACGCGACCATCGTCATGGGCGTCAACGACCAGACCCTCAAGCCGACCGACGTGTTCGTGTCGAACGCCTCGTGCACGACGAACTGCCTGGCGCCGCTGGTGAAGGTGCTGCACGAGAGCTTCGGCATCGAGTACGGCCTGATGACCACCTGCCACGCCTACACCAACGACCAGCGCATCGCCGACCTGATCCACAGCGACCCCCGCCGCGCCCGCGCGGCCGCCATCAATATCATCCCGACCAGCACCGGCGCCGCCAAGGCCGTCGGCGAGGTCATCCCCGAGGTCAACGGCAAGCTCTCCGGCATCTCGCTCCGCGTGCCCGTGCCCGACGGCTCCGTGGTCGACTTCGTGGTGCTGATGAAGAGGGACGTCACGAAGGAGGAGATCAACGCCGCGATGAAGAAGGCCGCCGAGGGCCCGCTCAAGGGTATCCTCGAGTACACCGAGGACCCGATCGTCTCCAGCGACGTCGTGGGCAACCCCTGCTCGAGCCTCTTCGATGCCCTGTCCACCATGGTCATGCAGAAGCGCATGGTCAAGGTGATCTCGTGGTACGATAACGAGTGGGGCTACTCGAAGCGCTGCGTAGACCTCATTCGCCTCATGGCCAGATAAGGAAGGGTGCATGAACAAGGTGACGGTTGACGACCTCGCCTTGGGCGGGAAGCGGGTGCTGATCCGCGTGGACTTCAACGTGCCGCTGTCGGGCGGCAAGGTGGCCGACGACACGCGCATCGTGGCGGCGCTGCCGACGATCCGGAAGGCCGTCGCCGACGGCGCCAAGGTCATCCTGATGTCCCACCTCGGCCGCCCGGACGGCAAGGTGAACGAGAAGTACCGCCTCGCCCCCGCGGCCGCGCGGCTGGGCGAGCTGCTCGGCAAGACGGTGGCGATGGCGCCCGATTGCGTGGGGACCGAGGCCGAGGCGGCCGTGGCGAAGCTCAAACCCGGCGACGTCCTGCTCCTCGAGAACCTCCGCTTCCACGCCGAAGAAGAGGCCAACGACGCGGAGTTCTCGAAGAAGCTCGCCGCCCTGGGCGACGTGTATATTGACGACGCGTTCGGCTGCGCGCACCGCGCCCACGCTTCGGTGGCCGGCGTGGCCGGCCTGCTGCCCGCCGCTGCCGGCTACCTGCTCCAGAAGGAGATTGACTACCTGGGCAACGCCGTGGCCAGCCCGAAGCGCCCCTTCGTGGCCATCCTCGGCGGGGCCAAGGTCTCCGACAAGATCGGCGTCATCACCAATCTCCTGCCCAAGGTCGATGCCATCATCATCGGCGGCGCCATGGCCTACACGTTCCTCAAGGCCCGGGGCAAGGCCGTCGGCAACAGCCTCTGCGAGGACGACTTCATGGAGAAGGCCCTCCAGTTGCTGGACAAGGCGACCGAGGCGGGCTGCGAAGTGATGCTGCCTCCAGACCACGTCGTGGTCCGCAAGCTCGAGCCCGGCGTCGAGCATCGCATCGCCGTGGGCGATATCGATCCCACGTGGCAGGCGGTGGACATCGGCCCCATGGCCGCCAAGGAATACGCGGAGAAGATCGTCAACGCCAAGACCATCGTCTGGAACGGGCCGATGGGCGTCTTCGAGATCCCGCCGTTCGACCAGGGGACCAAGGCGGTCGCCCAAGCCGTCGCCAAGGCGACCGAGCGGGGCGCCAAGAGCGTCGTCGGTGGCGGCGACAGCGCCAGCGCGATCGAGCAGCTCGGCCTGCAGAGCAAGATCAGCCACATCTCGACCGGCGGCGGCGCTTCGTTGGAGTTCCTCGAAGGCAAGAAGTTCAAGGCCATCGAAATCCTCGATGAGAAGTAAGAAGGAAGTTTGAAGTGTGATGGTTGATTGTCGATTCCCAAATCAAAGATCACAAATCAACCATCACACTTCGCTCGTGGGGGAAGGCTCCATGACGAGGGGATTGCCGAGTCCCGGGACTATCGAGGTTGTCCCATCCATCCTCAGCGCGGACTTCGCCAGGCTGGCGGAGGAAATTGCCATTGTGGCGTCCGCCGGCGTCAAGATGATCCATCTCGACGTTATGGACGGCCATTTTGTCCCCAACATCACGATTGGCCCACCCGTCATCGCCAAGCTCCGCAAGCACAGCAATCTGCTCTTCGACACCCACCTGATGATCAGCGAGCCGGCCCGGTATGCGGAGTCCTTCGCCAAGGCCGGGGCCGATAATATCACTTTCCATATCGAAACAACGGACAAACCCAGTGAACTGGTGGACCGGATTCACGATTTGGGTTGCACCGCCGGGATCACGCTGAACCCGGAAACGCCGGTCGAGTCCATCGAGAAGGTCGTGCCCCTGTGCGACATGGTGCTGGTCATGACGGTCCACCCCGGCTTTGGCGGACAGGTCTTCATCGACGAGGCGGCCCGCAAAGTCATCGCCATACGCAAGATCGTCGGGCCGGATATCCGCGTCGAGGTAGATGGGGGCATCGACAGCGAGACCGCGCCGATTGTCGTCTCCTACGGGGCCGACACCCTCGTGGCCGGCAATGCCATTTTCGGCAAGTCCGACCGCATCGCCGCCATACGCGCCATTCGGGCAGCCTGCAAGTAGCTACCTACCTTATTTTCTCGCGAGTCCCAACTCGCGTGACAGTCCCTCCGTCTTTTGGTATACTGCCTTATGATCATGGCACAGAAGAAGGCAAAAAACTGGAACGGGTTCTCGCTTCGGCCCCGCAAGGAGATGCCCGAGGGGCTCTGGATGAAGTGCCCCAGTTGCGAGCACATGCTCTACCGCAGCGCGGTCGAGAAGAACCTGAACGTCTGCCTGGAGTGCAACTGGCATTTCCGGGTCGGGGCCTGGACCCGGATCGAGTACCTCGCGGATGAGGGCACCTTCCAGCAGATTCTCGAAGACCTGACCACCGACGACCCGCTGGGCTTCAAGTTTCGCGGCACCACCTACAAGCAGCGGATCAAGGCCGACCAGAAGAAGACCGGCATGAAAGAGGCCATGCTCATCGGCAAGGCATTCATCAAGGGCCGTGGCGTCATCCTCAGCGTCATGGAGCCGAATTTTCTCATGGGCTCCATGGGCGCGGTCGTCGGCGAGAAGTTCTGCGTCGCCGCGGACAAAGCCATGGAGGAGTCCCTGCCTCTGGTCGTCGTGATTTGTTCCGGCGGGGCCCGGATGCACGAGGGCGTGGTCTCGCTGAGCCAGATGGCCAAGACCTCCGCCGTCTTGGCACGATTCGACGAGGCCAAGGGCCTCTTCATCTCCGTATTGACCGACCCGACCAGCGGCGGCGTCACAGCGAGTTTCGCCATGCTGGGCGACGTGACCATAGCCGAGCCGGGGGCTTTCATCGGCTTCGCCGGCCCGCGCACCATCGCCGAGACGATCAAGGTCGAGCTGCCCGACGGTTTCCAGACCTCCGAATTCATGCTCGAGCACGGCTTCGTCGACATGATCGTCCACCGCAAGGACCTCCGCAGCGAGATCGCCCGCATCATCGACTACTGCCGAAAGTAGCCGAGTCTGACCTACAGCTTGTCCCGTCCCCGGGGCTCCACGTCAGCTACTTTCGCCATTGCCTCGTGAAGCTCCTGCTTGTTCCTCACGATTCTCTCGTACAGGGACTCCGGGGCGATGTCTGCTCCGTTTGGCCAGGAGATTGTCCCCCTTTCGACCCGTGCCTGCTTGAAGAACTCCAAATCCCGTAGTGGCGCAAATACCGGGCCTCTGTCAAGGTATTCCGCAAAATCAACTTCGCCGCTGGTCCCGTCGTCAAAGACAATGTGATAGCAATAGCCACCTTTGTATCTGATCCTCGTGACTTTATTCAGGTTCCACATGCTTCATCTTCAATCCAGCGGGCTCACATGCAGCGGATTCAGTCATTGGGCACTCCTATCTTGTCGAACAGACGTGTGACGATCCCAACAAGTGCAGTCGGATCGAATGCCCGTCCGAACTTAGGAACCCAGTATCTTCCATGCGCAAGCCAGTGGCGGAACCTCAAAGCTCCTTTGAATAGGCGAATGTCGGCCTTGGCAATCGGGATTTCGGCTGCCCAAGTATCGAGAACATCTTCCAGGCGCACCCTCCCCTTGCTCCGAGTATTATGGATATTGCGAAAAGCCCGCGTGACAGAATCTTTCGGCTTCTTCATAGCCACACGTTTATAGAAATCGACCAGAATCCCCGCCTCGGCCGCCGCGACTATGAAGAAGGATGCCTGCTTGTCGGCCTCATCAAGGAGCTTTTCCATATCACCAAGGTCACTCCCAAACAACCTGGGGTCTTCAAGACCAGCGCCTTCCAGTGGATTCTGCTTGGCGCTCTCGGCACTTTGCACGATGCTGTCGCGCACTGTCCCGTAGTAGTTCCACATATCCTCTATGGTTGTTTGGTCTCGCCTGATTGATATCTGGAGCGTCACGCCATGACCTCTTTCAACACGGTCTCAAGAGAGTCCTTGTCGAACGGGCGGGTCTTCACACGAGGACTTCGTTCTACAATCAACCACCGGCCGTCTTGGAGCACAATCGTACGCATTGCGCGTGGCCCTTGGATATCCACACGCCCATTGGCTCCGACGATCAGTGTTCCCTTCGGACGAAACTCGACACGCTGCTTTCCGACGAGCAACATCAGGACATCTACTTGGTACGAGCCGATAGGGTCTTCTTGTAGGGTCATGGTCAACGTTGAATACCGCACGACCTCATCTTTCTCAAGCGGCGAGAGCCATTCCTTGATCTGGTCGTACAGCTTCGTGATCTCGCTGATCCATCTATCCTTTCTGGCTTCCCAATCGATCTCGGGTTCTGTGCTGGCCTTGGATCGAAGAAATGCGTCTAATCCGTCCTTCTTGCTCATGAGTTGTATCCTCCAGAAAGCCGCGTTGCGATCCGTCCCTGCCAATGCTTATCATAAACCGTCATGTCTCAGTTCCGTGTGTTTGGCGATCCGCCAAGACACGCAAGGCCAGGGCCTTGACTCTGGAAATCGCTTCATCCCTGCTCTTGCCATAGACCATGACACCGGGCAAGTCCGGCACTTCGGCTATCCACCGGCCATCGTCTTCTCTGTCGATCTCAATCTTCATAGGCCACCTATCACATCTATTTTAGCCGATTCCCCACAGATAGGCAAGGCGCTCTTCGGTATTCGCCCATTGACAAACCAAACCCGGCGTTCCTCCCGGGAAGCATAACGCCCAGGATACCACTTTGATTTGTGTCCCGTTGCCCGTATAATCACCGCAAGAACAGCTTTTTGGAGAAATCTGTGGGTTATTTTCGCGACAATGTGGAACGGGCGGAGGGCTATACGCCCGGCTTTCAGCCGAAGGTGGCGGAGGTGGTCAAACTCAATACGAATGAGAACCCCTATCCGCCGTCGCCGCTGGTGATGAAGGCGCTGGCCCAGATCAAGCCGGAGCAGCTTCGGCGGTACCCCGATCCGCTCGGAAACACCTTTCGCGAGGCGGCGGCTGAGCTTAACGGCGTCCAGCCGGAGAATATCATGTGCTGCAACGGCGGCGATGACCTGCTCTCCATCGCGATTCGGGCCTTCTGCGACGAGCGGCGCCCGCTGGCCTACCCCGTCCCGACGTATTCCTTGTACCCGGTCCTCGCCAAATTGCAGAATTGCGCGGCTATCGAGATTCCGTTCGACGAGCAGTTCGATCTGCCGACCGAGCTCGCAGCCACCGGGGCGGCGTTGACCATCGTCTGCAATCCAAACGCCCCGACAGGCAGTTTCATCCCAGTCGCAGAGCTCGCTGCTTTGGCCGCCAAGCTGACTGGCGTCCTGCTGGTCGATGAGGCCTATGTGGACTTCGCGGAGCGGAACTGCGTCCCGCTGACGAAAGATTTCGACAACGTTATCGTGCTGCGTTCTTTGAGCAAAGGGTACTCTCTGGCCGGACTGCGGTTCGGATACGCCATCGCCCACAAGGACCTGATCGACGGCCTGATCAAAGTGAAAGACTCGTACAACGTCGATGCCGTGGCGATTGCCCTGGCGACCGCCGCGATCAAGGACCAGGCGTACTTCCGGCAGAATGTCGAGAAGATCAAGCGGGACCGGCGGGTGCTGACCGAACGGCTGCGAGCGCTGGGTTTGGCCGTGCGCGACAGCCACTCGAATTTCGTCTTCGCCCAGGTACGGGCGAAAGATTTTTCGCCCCTACCGGCCGCACGCATCCACGAGCAACTGGCGCAGCGGAACATCTTCATCCGCTACTGGAACATCCCCGGACTGGCCGACGAACTGCGAATCAGCGTCGGCACGAAAGAGCAGAACGAGAAGCTGATTGAGGCCCTGAAGGAAATCTTATCGAGAGGTGGAGACAACCCATGAGCAGCGAAAGCATCGATCGCAGGCAGTTCGTCGGCACGGCGGCACTGGCGGCGGCGGGACTGATCGGGACCGGACCGGACCGGGCCAAGGCAAAGCAGAAGCCCCCCGCCGGCAAGCCCGGCATCAAGGTGGGTCTGTACAGCATCACGTTCCTGGGCGTGTGGTACCAGGGCAAGGCGCTGGCGCTGGAGCAGATGATCCGCAAGGCCAAGGAGTACGGCTACGACGGCATCGAGATCGACGGCAAGCGGCCCCACGGGAACCCGAACGACTGGCCGGCCAAACGCTGCAAGCAGTTGCGGTCGATGGCCGACGGCGAGGGCATCGAGATCTACGCCGTGGCGGGCAACAACGACTTCAGCAGTCCCATCTGCGAGCATCGGGAAGCCCAGATCGTCTACATGCGCGAGCTGATCCGGATGGCCTCGGACTTCGGCGCCCCGGCGGTCCGGGCCTTCTTCGCCTGGGCGGGCGTCACGAGACATCCACAGATCGCCTCGTACACCGTCGCCCGCGATATCTGGAATCACTCTCATCCACCCGCCAACGAGAAGGACGATTGGGACCGATGTCGAGACGCCCTCGCCGAGTGCAGCCGCTACGCGGCGGATTATGGTGTCACCCTGGCCTTGCAGAATCATGCCCCTATCGTGAAAGGCTACAAGGACGTGCTCCGCATGATTCAAGAGGTCAACTCTCCGCACTTGAAGGCATGTCTCGATCTGCCGCTGCTTTCGGACAAGAGTCCGGAAGGCATCCGGGCGGCAACGAGCGAGCTCGGCCCGCTCCAGGCATTGTCGCACTTCGGCGGCGAGTACGACCGCAACGCCGATGGGTCGGTCGGCAATGACAAGACCAGAGAGCCGTTCGTGAATTTCATTCGCGGCTTGAGACAGGCCGGCTATGCCGGATACATGGGATATGAGCTGTGCCACCCCCTGCCCGTCGTGGACGGGCAGACGGTTGGCATCGAATTTGCGGAGAAGAACGCGCAATTGGCCGCCGAGTTCATGCGCGGCGTGCTGAAATCCGCGTAATGCTGAAGACGGATGCATGTTTACGAACGCCCATGTATTGAACGCGGATAGTGCTGGGTGGCATCGTCAAGCGAAGCTTGGCGATGGCTTCCCATAGGTGAATAAGAACCATCGCCAAGGCCTTCGGCCTTGACGCTGCCACCCGGAGAATGGGGGTCAGTGGCTTGGAAACAGGAAAAATGGAAAATCGAGTTGCGAGTGTTCACCGGCAAACGAAGGAAACCGACATCACGTGCGAGCTCAACCTCGATGGTGTGGGCCGGTACGAGATCGACACGGGCGTGGGCTTCCTCGACCACATGCTCACCCATCTGAGCAAGCACGGCAGGATGGACCTCGTGGTCAAGGCCAAAGGCGACCTGCACATCGACCCGCACCATACGACGGAGGACATCGGCCTGTGCTTAGGCGATTGTCTGTTCAAGGCGCTGGGCGACAAGAGAGGCATCGCCCGGTACGGCCACAGCTCGGTGCCGATGGAGGACGCTTTGGCGAACGTCTCATTGGACCTGTCGGGCCGGCCGGCGTGCGTCTATAACGTCGAGTACCACTCGAACAAGATCGGCGATTTCGACGTGGAGTGTATCGAGGAGTTCCTGCGGGCGTTCTCGAACAGCGGCAAGTTCAACCTGCACGTGAACGTCCCCTACGGCTCGAACAGCCACCACGTCGCCGAGGCGATTTTCAAGGCCCTCGGCCAGGGGATGGCGATTGCGGTCAAGATCGTCGGGACGGACGTTCCCAGCACGAAGGGGCAGTTGTGATCGAAGAACCGAAACCGCCGGAATACCGGGTAGGAATCGGCACCGACATCCACCGGATCGTCGAGGGCCGAAAGCTCATGCTGGGCGGGGTCCACATCCCGTTCCCGGCGGGTCTGCTCGGCCACAGCGACGGCGACGTGGCCCTGCACGCCATTGTCGACGCCCTGCTCGGGGCCGCCGGCATGGGCGATATCGGGACGCTGTTTCCCGACACCGACATGCAGTGGAAGGACGCCGACAGCAAGGTGTTCCTGTACACGGTCAAGGAGCAGCTCGAAAAGAAGCAATGGGAAGTGGTGAACGTGGACCTGACCATCCACACGGAGGCCCCGAAGCTCGGGCCGATGAAGGGGCAGATCCGCCGGTGCATCGCGGGCCTGCTCGGCATGGACTTCCAGGCGGTCAACGTCAAGGCCAAGACGAACGAGGGCCTCGGCGAAATCGGCGTCGGCGAAGCCATGTCCGCCACCGCCGTCGCCCTGCTGCGGAAGAAGCCCCGCAGAGGACTATGATTAAGAAGAGAAATCCGAAATGCGAATTCCGAAATCCGAAACAAACCCAAATGATAAGAAAATCCAGAATTCGAAACGATGCCTTCGCACTGTGATGGCGTTTCGGTCATTCTGATTTTGGATTTGTTTCGCATTTTGTGCTTCGAATTTCGGATTTAGTACGAAGGAACCGTATGGTGCTGCAACTTTACAATAGTCTGACGAGACGAACAGAGGAGTTCAAACCGCTGTCGGAAGGCAGGGTTGGGATCTACGTCTGCGGGCCGACGGTCTATGGCCATGCGCACCTTGGACATGCCAAGAGCTATGTTAGCTTCGATGTGCTCGTGCGATATCTGCGATACCTCGGCTATAGCGTCGCGTACGTGCAGAATATCACCGACGTCGGGCATTTGACCGACGATGCCGATGCCGGCGAGGACAAGATCGCCAAGGCAGCCCGCAAGGAACGGAAACACCCGATGGCGGTGGCCGAGTATTACACCCGCAGCTACTTCGAGGATATGGACAGGCTCAACTGCGTCCGGCCTGACATCAGTCCGCGGGCCAGCGGACATATCATCGAGCAGATCGAGCTGGTCAAGACCCTGATCGAAAAGGGTTTTGCCTATGAGGTGAACGGCTCGGTGTACTTCGATGTCTCGAAGTTCCCGGGCTACGGCAAGCTCTCCGGCCGAAATACGGAGGAGATGATGGCCGGCGCCCGCGTCGAGGTCTCGCCGGAGAAGAAGAACCCTGTCGATTTCGCCGTTTGGAAGAAGGCGGAGCCGAACCACATCATGCAATGGCCCAGTCCCTGGGGCATGGGCTACCCCGGCTGGCACCTGGAATGCTCGGCGATGAGCACGAAGTACCTGGGCCAGCCTCTCGACATCCACGGCGGCGGCATGGAGAACAAGTTCCCGCACCATGAGTGCGAGATCGCCCAGTCCGAGGCCGCCTGCGGCGTGCAGTTCGTTCGTTCCTGGGTGCACAACAACATGGTCACCGTGGATGGCCAGAAGATGGGCAAGAGCCTGGGCAACTTCATCACGCTCAAGGAGGCCTTCGTCGGCACCCACGAGAAGCTGTCGAGAGCCTACGAGCCGCTGGCCGTTCGGCAGCTCGTTCTCAGCAGCCACTATCGGAGCCCGCTGGATTTCTCCGATGCCGGCCTGTTCGCGGCTCACAGCGGGTACCAGAAGATCAGCGAAGCAGTCCGGAGCCTGCGAAAACAGATCGGCGCCGCGTCCCAAGGCGAGCCGGATCAAGGCGTTTTCAAGCACCTTGAGGATGCCAAGGCCAAGTTCGAGGAGGCGATGAACGATGACTTGAATACATCGGTCGCACTGTCGGTGCTCTTTGATCTCGTGCGATTGACCAACGGTCTGCTTGAAAACAAGAAGACGACGCGCCAGACCCTGGCCGCCGTCAACGAGATGTTCACCAAGCTTGGCGGCGATGTTCTGGGCGTCGTGACGGAGGAGTGCGGCCAGGCCGGCGGGGTCAATGAAGAGGCTCTCGACAAGCTGGTCGGGATTCTCATCGCTCAGCGGGCGGAAGCCCGAAAGGCCAAGGATTTCACCCGAGCCGACGCCCTCCGGGCGAAGCTCGATGAGGCCGGGATCGTCCTGGAAGATGGTCCGCAGGGCACGCAGTGGAGGTCCAAGTGAAGATCCTCGGCATCGACCCAGGTCTGCAGGTCTGCGGCTATGCCTGCATCGAGGTTGATGGGAACACAGAGACCCTGGTCGAGGCGGGCGTCATCCGTATCCGACCCGATCTGCCTCTGGCGACCAGGCTTAACCAGATCGCCGAGGACATCCAGACGATCCTGGAGAAGTTCGTGCCCAGCGTCGTGGCCGTCGAGGAGTTGTATTCGCACTATGCCCATCCGCGAACGGCGATCCTGATGGGGCACGCTCGGGGCGTGATCCTCCAGAAGATGGCCGCCGCAGAGGTCGAGGTGAAGAGCTTCAGCGCCACGCGAATCAAGAAGTCGTTGACCGGCAACGGCCGAGCCTCCAAGGAACAGGTCCAGCGGACGATCCAGACGCTCCTGGCCCTGCCGCAGTTGCCCGAGCCGCCGGACGTCGCCGACGCCATCGCCGCCGCGCTGTGCTGTGCGACGACAATGACTCAGATCATTGACACGCACACCGGCCAAGGCGCATACTGACACTACCACCGCAGGTCGCAAGTTCTGCGACGAGGCGGGAGGAGATTGCTTCGTCGCTTTGCTCCTCGCAATGACATGAATAGGCGTCGTGTGTCATTGCGAGCGAAGCGCGGCAATCTATTCGCCATGGACCTGGGACTTGCGGAATGCGACGCCAGGTTTCACGAGGTGGACGATGAACGTCAGGTACTTTCCGAAGACAGATACGCTCCTCATCACTTTCAGTGACAGGCAGGTGGCTGAGACGTGGAATTTGGCCGAGGATGTTCTGATTGAGCTGGATGAGCAGGGTCGCTTGGTGAGTATGACCGGCGAGCACGCGAAGGAACAGATGGATCCTACGGAATTCACCTATCAACTGGCCACGACCTGAGGGTATATGATTGCAGGCATTGAAGGAAAACTCGTCAAGCTGAATGCCGAGACCGCTCTGGTGCAGGTAGGCTCGATCATCTATGAGGTCATGCTGCCCGGCTATTGCGTCAATGCGCTGTCGGGGCTGGTCGGCTCGGATATCCCGCTGTGCACGATGGAGTACTACGAGGGCAGCCTCGGTGGCGGCAACCTCATTCCCCGGCTGGTCGGCTTTCTGAGCCCCACCGAGCGGGAGTTCTTCACGACGTTCATCAGCGTCAAGGGCATGGGCATCCGCAAGGGTTTGCGGGCCTTGAGCATTCCTATCGCGGATATCGCGGCGGCCGTCGAGAATGGCGATGAGAAGATGCTAATGACGCTGCCCGGGATTGGGCGGCGCATGGCCCAGCAGACGGTCGCCGAGCTCAAGGGCAAGCTTCAGACGTTCGCCGTCGGGACCGAGCCGTCCAGGGCCGCCGCAGCACGGTTCAAGCCGTTCCAGGCCGAGGCCCTCGAAATCCTGATCGCCTGGGGCGAGAAACGCAACGAAGCGATGGAACTGATCGAGCTGGCCGGCCAAAAGCACCCCGACATCCGGACGGCCGAAGAGCTCGTTCCGCTCGTCTACCGCCTCAAACAGGGCGTCGAAGTCTGACGGAGACGATCCCCAGGCACCTGTCAGCCAACGAATGGGATGCAACCAGCACGTACGAGACAGGCTCGCTGTCTGTTGGTCACCTCTTGATCTTTCTCATCTCGGACAGAAACAAATCCTTGCTCCACAGCCCCAACGATGGCTGTTCGCTCGCTTTGACGAACCTTCGGACGTCTTCCCGAGCTTCGTGCCAGTCCACCGAACTGATCTTGCTTTCAAGATGCGCAAGGCACCATTTCAAATCGACCTGAATATCCCGATGGCGCCAGGGACCTTGCTGCCTCAAGGCCGAAGAGAGAAACCCATAGTTGATCCCGGCATCCTGACTTGTGTACCACAGGAAATCATACCAGTCCCTGCCTTTGACGTATTCCCTGCACAGCAGTGCATGGAGCTTTCCTGCGAACAGGCTCGGCTTGTCCTGCACCGTAACCGAGGAGATGAAAGGAAAATCCACATATTTGATTTCCATCCGACTGCCCAACGGGGGATTGGTATCGACCTCGAACTTGATCCGAATCTTCTTGAGAGGTCCTGATTTGTCCGCGTACCGCAATTGCAGGATTTTTCCCAGGGAGTTGTCCTTGAGAAAAGCTTTTTTGACGGCGACACCGGCTTTCGATCGATCGACGATTTCGATGTCATAGCCATAGGCCTTGAGCTCATCGGAAACCGCGCCGAGGTGTGGCTGCAACTCAAAGTCCCTGTTCGCCTCCTTCAGGATGAAATCCAGATCCTCCGAAAAGCGATTCAAGCCGTAGATAATGCGCAGACACGTACCCCCCTGAAACATGGCGTGTTTGAAGAACTCCGTCCTGCCCAGGGCCGCCAACGCCACCTCTTGGGTGATCTCCCTGACCGCATGCTCTTCTTCGATGCTCGATTGGCAGTTGTAGGAATCCAATCGGTCCTGAATCAGCTTGACGCTCATAGATTCAAATCCTTCCCAAGTCCTTCCAGAAATCTCTTCACCCGGGAATTGGAGTAATTATGGAGGAGAGCTTCGAGGGTGTCGCGGGTGACTTGCTCGAATTCCTCCGGCGCGACGCGCAGGCTGCCCACGATCGGCTCGATCCCGGTCCAGTCTTTCTTTCGAACGCAGACATAATCCGCCAGAGCTTTCAAAGGACTGGCCATCAAGAACGCGTTTCCCGACGCGTCAACAAGCCGTTCCACTTCGGTGTAGAACACCCCTTGAGGAACGCGATCGTAGCTGAATACCCCAAGAGGTGTCCTGAATTCCTTTGACTTCTTGAAAGAGGCACTGGTGATGGCATGGACGGCCTCGGGAATCCAGCCGTGCCAACTGAGGGCTGATTCCAAACTGATGTAGGATGGCCCGTACACATGCTGAGCCAGGGCATAGAGGTTCATGTTTTTCTTCTGGTATTTGGGGGCAAGGCAATACAATCCTCTGCGGATATGAACAATCTCGCCGCCGGCGATCGCACGTTTGATCAGGCCGTACCTCCGATTCTCACTCCCGGGAAATAGGGTAGCTACGTCCTGGCTGGCGAATTGGCCCCAGGGCATGGTTCCAAAAACCTGTTCCGTCAACTTGTTCATTTCTCAGCCCACCACTCTTTAGATACTGTCCTATTTTGACAGTATGTGGAAAATCATACTGTTATTCGACCGATTCCGCAAGAGTATTTAATGAAACTGTCGAAAACTGACAGTATCAAGAAAAATCCAGAGATCGGAGGCAGATGACTGACGCGTTTGCCTTGACCAACATTCATCCGCCCTCATATCATGCCGATAGCAGTTTAATGTGACTTGGAAGACCGATCTCTGGCTTCACAAGGAGGGCGCTATGCGCACGATAGGCGTTGCCGCAGCCTTGTCAGTCCTCTTGGCTTCGATAACCGTGGCGGCGGATTACCTCCCGCTCAAGGAGGGAAACCAGTGGACCTTCACGATGTCCAACGGTGCTCAGATGACGATGAAGGTCTCCGGGTTTGCCGACGTGGGGACGGTGCGATGCGCGATTGTCGAGACGACCATGGGGTTGCAGAAAGGCCAGGAGTACCTCGCCGTGGATGCCGAGGGGGTCAAGACCTACATGGGTCAGGTCCAGGGCCAGGAGTTTCGCTACGACCCGCCCGTCGTGCGGATCAAGCTGCCGTACCAGGAGGGCGATTCGTGGACGGCCGTAGCCAGCCAATCCGGCATGTCCATAACGACGACCTTCCAGTCGATCGGCAAGGAGCGGATCGAGACGCCGGCGGGCGCTTTCGATTGCATCAAGGTCTGCTCGACCGCGAACGGTGGGCGGGGCCAGCCGTCGGTAGTCTCGATCAACTACTATGCCGATGCAATAGGACCCGTGCGGCAAATCATGCACGCGGGCGGACAGCAGATCACCGCGACGCTCGCCTCCATGAACGTCAAGCCGGCACAAAAGCCGCAGACCAGGCCGAAATCTCAAGCCCCGAAGAAGGTCCCTTGCCCCAAGTGCGGCACCCAGGTGGATGCCAACGCGAAGCTCTGTCCCGGGTGCGGACAGAGCATGACAGCATCCATCGCGGCACCGGAGCCGAACCGCCCGGCGGTGCCGGCGGCGGCCCACCCGGCCTCCTTCGAGAAGTATCAATCCCCCGACGGCAAGGTCCTGCTCTACAAGCCACAGGGCTGGAAGGCAGCCCAGGGCGACATGTTCGGCCCAGGCACCTACGGGGTGACCGTGATGGAGCCTCAGGAGAATGCGGCTGTCCTGTTCATCACCTTTCCCGTGACCCAGGAGATCAAGGACTCTGTCATGCTGGCCGCCCGATGCATTGCCGCTCTGCATGCGAGGTATCCCGATCTTCAGGCAACCAATATCAACTCGACATCGGAGCGGGAGCGCACGATTGTGAACCTGGCGTTGACGGCCGAAGGGGAGAAGGGCACCGGGCACGGCTATTTCTTCCACACGAAGAACGTCGGCACCGTCTACATCCTGCTGGCAAAAGCCAAGATGTGGAACGAGCTTCGCCCAATGCTGACGACCGTTGCGGCCAATCTCGCTTATGCCCCGCAAGGGGTGGCGGCCGTACAGGAGCAGGGCCGGCAGTCTGCGGGGCGGGCGCCTGCCGCCGAGGGTCCAACCTCTTCACTGGCCGCGATGATCCAGCGGGCCTCGCAACAGCCCGGCAAGCAGATCCCGCTACAACCGGCCGCACTGGCGGACCAGTCTCTGTCGCTTCAGATTCCCAAGGGCTGGACCCTGGAGGGCGAAAAAGGCCAGTATGCCGTCGTGAACAATGCCCGGACGAGAACACACGGCTTGGGCAGCCGGTGGCTCACGATCCTGCCGACGGAGACGTCGGTCTCAGGCGTCATCAACGCCCCGTACCAGCCTCCGCCACAGGCGCTAAAGCTCGTGCTTGAGTCCGGCCGCAGCACCAGGGATGTGCAGGTCATCGGCGAATGTCACATGGAGCAGGCCGTACCGGAACTGGCGCAATCCACCCAACAGATGCGAGGCCAGGGCTTTGAGGTCGATGCCCGTCTGATCCACGTGCGGTTCCGGAACGTCCCCACGGGCACGACGTGCCGGGGACTATTCTGCGTGACGTGCTCGGTCAAATCCATAAGCCCCGTCTGGCAAGTCTCCCTCCAGGGCAGTTGGGCGCCGGACGGTGAGTACGAAGACTGGCTGCCGCTATACCTGCGGATGGACGAAACGGTCCAGGTGAACCAGCAGTGGATGGGCCAGGAGATGGAGAACCAGGCCGTCCGGCAGCAACAACTGAACCGCAATCTGCAGAAGTCGATTGCCGAATCGAACCGGGCGTTCGACGACTATATGGGCAGTCTGCAAAATGCCGGCCGCAGCCGCGACTACACCAGCCACCTGTGGAGCCAGACGACGCTCGGCCAAGGCACGTGGGTCGCCCAGAGCGAAGGGGCCAAGGTCTACCAGACCGACTCCTGGGGCATCGAAGGCCCCGAAGGCAGGATCGACAGCCGTGCCTACAACACGACCGACTTCACCGGCGAAAACCCCTGGGGCGGCGGCAATCTCGAACTGGTGGACACGCGGGCCGAATACGAGCGCTACATCGCGAATCAATAAGAAGTGGGAAGTTTGAAGTTGAAGGTTGGAAGTGCAAGCCTTTCTTACTTCACACTTCCCACTTCACACTTCCCACTTCTCTCCGCCTTGCAGTTTTGCGCAAAATGGGTAAACTCCGGGTATGGCAATCGGAAGAGTCATTAGTGCACAACCCTTGAGCGAGGCCGAGGAGACGTTCAACGTGTCGCTGCGTCCGAAGTCTCTGAGCGAATGCATCGGCCAGCAGAATGTAAAGGAAAAGTTGGCCATCGCCCTCGCGGCGGCCAAGCAAAGGGGCGAGCCCCTGGAGCACATCTTGTTCTACGGCCCCCCCGGCCTGGGCAAGACCACGCTCGCGAACGTCGTCGCCAGCGAGATGGGAGCGAGGATCCGCTCCTCCTCCGGCCCGGCCCTGGTCAAAGCGGGCGACGTCATGGGCATGCTCACCAATATCAACACCGGCGACGTGCTCTTCATCGACGAGATCCACCGGCTCAGCACGCCGGTCGAGGAATTCATCTACCCGGCGATGGAGGACTTCCGGGTCGATTTCACGGTCGATAGCGGCCTCCACGCCAAGACGATCAATTTCCCGTTGAAGCGTTTCACCCTGATTGGGGCCACGACTCGCGCGGGCCTGCTCAGCGCTCCCCTTCGCAGCCGGTTCGGGATGCTCTACCATCTTGAGTTCTACACGACCGGCGAGCTGACGGAGATCCTCAGCCGCTCGGCCCAGTTGCTCAAGCTGGTGTGCGACGAAGGCACGCTTGAGCTGATCGCGACCCGGTCCCGTGGCACGCCGCGAGTCGCCAACCGGCTGCTCAAGCGGGTCCGCGACTACGCCCAGGTCAAAGGGTCGGGAGCCCTGAGCACCGAGATCGTTGACAGCGCCCTCAAGATGGAGCAGATCGACGCGCTCGGCCTGGACGAGCTGGACAGGTCCTTCCTGCGTTCGCTGGCCACCGTCTACAACGGCGGGCCGGCCGGCATCGAGGCCCTCGCTGCCACGCTCGGCGAAGAACGCGACACCCTCGAAGACGTCGTCGAGCCCTACCTGCTGCAAATCGGCTTCGTGCGGCGCACCAAACGCGGGCGGGAGATCACCCAACAGGCATGTGAGCACCTCGGGCTGGAGCCGCGAGAAAAGAAACCCACGGCCGACATTCCGGGATTGTTCGAAGAATCCGCATAGAGCCGAGTAACGTTTCCGGGCATAGGGTGGCACGCTCAAACTCGTTTGAGCGTGCCACCCCATCTTGCGAAAGCCCTGGAAGTGACGCGCATGAGAGTCATTCGACTCACGCGTGACTGGAACGTCCCTCAGGTAGCCAGGACGTGCCCGGCCATTTTGGGCGGCCGGCCGAGGATGTGGGTGAAGTGGCGGATCAGGACCTGCTCGATCTCGTCGAGCGTAGCCTGGTCGGCTTGGGCGAGTCGCTTGATGTCGGCCAGACAGTGCGCGGCCTTGGGACTCAGCCGAATCTTGTCCGGAAAGCTCATCTCGCAATCCCGGCAGATCAGGCCGTTGACCGAGACGCTGAAGTAGCTCTCGCGCCAGTGGGCCCCGAAAGGCCGCTTGCAGTTGGCACAGGCGTTCAGGATCGGCCGCAGGCCCACTTCGTGCAGCAGAACGAATTGCAACAGGATCAGGCGAATCAGGATGTCCCGGCGGTCCGGCCCGACTTTGCCCTCCTCGATATCCTGCAGGAACCGCTGGAAGTGGTCGAAGAGGACCGTGTGCGGATCGTAGTCCTCCGTCAGCAAGTCCAGCAATTCCGCCGCCAACAGGGCGTTCTGGAGCGCTGCGAGGTTCCGCCGCAATTCGCCCGGAACGGGCTGCGGCTGGAATTCCGTCAGCGTGGCGAGCGTGTCCTTCCGGAAGCCTGAAAAGACGATGTCGCCGAAGGAAAGCGGCTCAAGGGGACCGTCAAAGGCCGATTTCGGCCGCTTGGAGCCTTTGACAATCGCCCGGATCTTCCCCGACAGGCGCCCGAACAGTGTCACCACCTGCGACGTCTCGGAGTAGTCCACAGCGCGAACGCAAATCGCCCGGTCCTTGGTCAGCATGCCCACAGCACCGCCCAACCGACGAAGCCCACTTCAAATTCCCCTTCCCTATCTCATCAAGCGCAAACCGCCCCACGTGCAGCGTCTATTGTGCCTGCAATTCTCTATTGTACACCAATCCATAGCCCAAATGCTGGAGAATCTCGTCTTCAGCCCCGTGCATCACTTCGGCCTGCTTGGCCGAGGCGTCGTCGAAGCCAAGATTGTGGAGCAGCCCATGCGTGATATAGAGCGCCAACTCCGCCTGCGCCCCATGCCCGCGCCGGGCCGCCTCGCGAATCGCCAACTCGCCATTGACGATCAGGTCGAAGATTCTCGGCTCGCCGGGCCCCGCCCCGTCGGACAAGTCAAAACTCAGGCAGTCCGTAGTGCCTTCACGGTTCAGGAATCTCCGGTTCAACGTGCTGATCTCGGCATCATCCACGATGCCTATGCTGATTCCGGCCCGCGAAACCCCGAAACGCTTACAGATCGTCCGCACCAGCTTCTTCAGCTTTGACGCGTCCGCAGGGAGCTTCTCAAAATGATTTGTGATCTGCACCGTAATCATCGCGGCAAAGGCTCACGTCTCGACCATCTTCGGGACACTCGGCTTCGGCGCACGTGAAGGTGCGTCCGGCGCCGTGGGGTAGGCGACGCGCCCATGGTAGTGGGCCGCCAGAGACTTCGACATGCTCGCCTCGATCAGGCTCAGCTCGCGAAGCGTCAGGTCGCACTCATCGAACTGACCGTCTTCCAGCCGCTTCATGGCGATGTTGTGCACGACCGTCTCGCACTTGGCCAGCGTCACATCGGACAAGGACCGGGACGCCCCCTCCACCGCGTCGGCCAGCATGACGATCGCCGCTTCCTTGCTCTTGGGCCGGGGACCCGCGTAGCGGAATTCGCTTTCACTCGGAGGCGCTTCGATGGGTTTGCGGCCGGCGCCGCCCAGCCCCGGCTCCTCGTACTTCCTCCGGGCCTCATGGTAGAACGGCTCCACCAGCGTCGTGCCGTGGTGCGTCTCGATGAATTGATGCAGGACGTTGGGCAGGCCGAACTCTTTGGCCATTTCCGTGCCGTCTTTGACGTGGCCCACAATGATCAACTGACTCATGGCGGGCGAGAGCTCCTTGTGCTTGCTGGTCGAGCCCATCTCGTTTTCGGTGAAGTACTTGGGCTTGTTGATCTTGCCGATGTCGTGATAGTAGGCCCCAACGCGGCAGAGCAACCCGTTGCAGTCCACGGCCTCGGCGGCCGCCTCTGCCATGGAGCCGATGAGCAGACTATGGCTGAACGTCCCCGGCGCTTCCATCGCCAGCTTCTTGAGCAGGGTCTGGTTGGCGTCCGAATAGTCCAAGAGGGTCATGCTTGTCGCAATCCGGAACACCTTCTCGATCAACGGCAGCAGGCTCTGCATCAGCAGCCCCGCCAGGAACGCCGCACTGGCGTAGTAACCGGCCGCTTGAAGGGCGCTCCTCCACGTCGGGGGCTCGCCCAGGAAGTTCAAATAGGGCACAGACATAGCCGTCACGAAGACGACGGCTGCCGCCAACGCACTGACCTCCAGCAGCCTCATGCGGGTGCGGATCTCCTTCAGGGAGAAACAGCAGACGGCTGCCCCAGAGAGCATCGTGAGAAACAACCTCATCCCCTGCAACTGAAAGGCCTGGTCCGGCTTGGGCCCCACGGCCAGTGAAGCGAGAACGCAATACAACGCGCTCATCCCGATGGCGAATCGCTGGTCATACGCGATCACCAGAATGATCGAGGTCAGGATCGCCGTACCGACCCCCCACCCCCGTCCCCAGAGGGCGTCACCGCTGGAAAGCGAGCCCAGTTTCGTCACCGTCAGCAAGGCCGGAAACAGCACGGCCAGCGCCAGGGCCCTGCCATGGTTGTGCAGCAGGCGGCGCTGATAGTGACACGCGTACAGCCCCCCCCCAACCGCCACGAAGATGACCATCACCGATGAAGCGGCCATGGCCCGATATCGCCCTTGCTTGGCAAGACCGAAGGACAGCACGCCGATGCACAGGATGACGAAGGTTATCCAGAGCAACAGAGAGACGATCACGTCCGCATCCGCCAGTCGGGAGGACCATAGCGAACGCTCGACTCCGATATTCCGGCGGACCTGGTCCCGCCGAGGGCTGGTCTTTCTAAGAAGCGCCATACCACCTGCCCGGCCCAAAGCCGCAACGCAGACTCACGACCCGACCACCCGTTTGCATCCGTCCGGACGTCACCACGACCTCCCGCGTTCTCCTGTACGCCCTCTCGCTTCCTGCCGGGTCCTGTACGCTTCCACGATGTCCTGCACCAAGCGATGCCGCACGATATCCTGCTGGCTCAATTCCACCACACCGATTCCACCGATGCGGCCGAGGATCTCGATGGCCTCGACCATGCCGCTCTTCTGGTTGGCGGCCAAATCCACCTGGGTGACGTCGCCGGTGATAATCATCTTGGAGCCGTGTCCGAGCCGGGTCAAGACCATCAGCATTTGCAGGCCCGAGGTGTTCTGGGCCTCGTCGCAAATGATGGCGGCCTCGTTCAGGGTGCGGCCCCGCATGAACGCCAGTGGGATGATCTCGATGATATCGAGTTCCATGAACTTTCGCATCTGGCCGAAGTCCATCATGTCCTCGATCGCATCGAAGAGCGGCCGCAAATAGGGGTTGACCTTGGCGGCGATGTCACCCGGCAGAAAACCCAGTTTCTCGCCCGCTTCGACGGCGGGTCGCGCCAGCACGATCCGCCGAATTTGCCGCTTCTTGAGCATGGAGACGGCCACCGCCACGGCCAGATACGTCTTTCCCGTCCCCGCCGGACCCGTGCAGAAGGTGACATCGTTGCGGAGCATCGTCTCAATGTACTTCAACTGCCCTTCCGTGGACGGCTCAATCACTTTGTTGGAGTAAACCGTGATGGCTTGATCGGTCTCGGCCCTGCCCGGCGTGGGCCCCTGCTCAACGAACTCGGTGACGTCATCCGCCGTCAATTGCCGGTACTTGAGCAGATGCTTCTGCATCTGGTCGATCACCTCGGCAGCCCGGTGGACGCTCGCGTCCGCACCGCTGATGCGCAGGTCCGACTGGCGAGCCGTGATCTGCACGCCCAACGACCGGCGCAGAAGACGAAGATGGCTGTCCGCGGGACCGAACAACTCCAGTTGTTTATCGGGGTCTAATTGTACAGTTACTTCCAAATCTCATTCTCGCCAAAGAATCATGTTCCCATTCTTCAGCCGCTCCCTCCCTTATGCCGCGCACCGGAAGAACACATACGCAAACGGCGCTGCAAACAGCAGTGAATCGATCACATCCAATATGCCGCCGAAACCAGGCACGCGGTTCGACGAATCCTTCTGCTGGGCATCGCGCTTGAGCATCGACTCAGATAAGTCGCTCAACTGCCCGATCACGGCCATGCCTGCTCCGAAGATCGGGGCAAGCCAGATTCTCATTATACCAAAGACGGCGGAAAATGCGATACTTACCGCTGTCGCGGCCATGATGGCTCCCGCCAACCCCTCCCAAGTCTTGCCCGGACTGACGCGAGGGGCCAGCTTGTTCTTTCCGAACAGCTTGCCAAACGTATAAGCCCCGATATCAGAAGACTTTACGACAAACATGAACGCCAAAGCCTCCCAGGGGCCTCCGTCGATGCGGATCCCCAGCACGAACGCCCCCAGAAGCCCGAGATACAGCAGCAAAAAACAACTGATCCCGCAGTTCCCCAGCACGCCGCTGGTGCCAAGCCGGACCTGCTGCTGCAACAGCATGGCGGCCAGCACACTCGCGATGACCAGAAGAAGATACATGCCCTGGGAGATATGGATAAGCTGCGGCCAATACCAAGTCGTTGCGAGCAGGGCCAGTCCGATGGCGGCAACCGGATTCAGCACCATGAGCCCTTTCGCGGCGGCAAGCCTCGAAAGCTCGATACCACCAAGACTGAAGATCACCACCATCAGGGCTGCCAGCAGCGTCCCCTGAACCGGCCCATCGTCGGCGGCCGAAGCGGTCGCGGAGCCGTCGAGCCAAGCGTCGAAAACGATGATGCCGACGAGGAGCACCGTCATCAAGGTCCCGAAAACTAGCCTGTGTTTGAGCATGAGGTGTCAATCGCACCAAACCGCCGATCACGATGAGCGTAGGCCAGAAACGCCTTCTCCAGCGACTCTTTGTCAAACTCCGGCCAGAGAGTGTCCGTCACGTAGAATTCGCTGTAGGAGATCTGCCATAGCAGAAAGTTGCTGACGCGAAGCTCGCTGGCCGTTCGGATCAGCAGGTCGGGATCGGCCAAGCCCGCCGTATACAGGTGTTCACTGATGCAATCTTCGTCGATGTCCTCCAACCGCAGCCGGCCCTCCTTGTGGGCCTGCGCAATCGTCCTGGCGGCGTCGACAATCTCCGCCCTGCCGCTGTAGTTCAGGGCCAGGGCCAGCGCCATTCCCGTGTTTTTCCGGGTCAATTCCATCGTCTCGCAGAGCGATTCGCTGACCATCTCGGGCAATCCCGCCATCCGGCCCAGGTGGACCAGCTTGACGTTGTTCCTCATCAGATTCGGCCGAATGGCCACCAGATAGTCGGCATAGAGGTGCATCAAGGCGTTCACTTCCGCCTTGGGCCGCTTCCAGTTCTCGATGCTGAAGGAGTACAGGGTCAGCGACTGCATGCCGAAATCGACACAGCACTGGGCGATCTCCTCCGCCGTCTTGGCCCCCTGCCGGTGCCCCTCGTATCGCGGCAGACTCTTGTGCTGGGCCCACCGCCCGTTGCCGTCCATGATGATAGCGATGTTCCGCGGCAACTGTTCCGGTTTGAGCCCCAGCCGGTTCGCCGTTTCACCCAGTTTCTGCTCCATCGTCATTTGAGCCACGGAATCGTCCATAAACACCTATTGCCTGATGGGCCGGGTGGCACCCTCAAGCGAAGCTTGGGGGTGGCTTAGTCTCCCGAAACGCCAAGGCCGCGTGTTGAGAACCCCTTGTGAATCCACAGCGAACCATCGCCAAGACCTTCGGTCTTGACGATGCCACCCGTTCGTTCGCCAGACCACAGTCATGTCAGCCTCCCTCACAAATCCTCTAACTCCGGATGATGGTCTGCGTTCGCTTGGGCCCTACGCCGATCATCTCCACGGGCTTGCCGATGATCGCCTCAATGCGCCGGACATAGGCTTGCGCATTCGCCGGCAACTCATCGAAGGCCGTCGCCTGGCTGATATCCTCATCCCAACCGGGCATGCGCTCGTAGATGGGCTTGGCCTTTGCCAGCCTGTCGATATTGGCCGGGAAGAACGTCTTTCTCTGGCCATCAATCTCGTAGGCCGAACAGAGGCTCAGTTCCTTCAGGCCCCCGAGCGTGTCCAGATGCAGCAACGCCAGCGAATCAATCGACCCGATCTTGACGCTGTAAGACGCCACGACGGCGTCAAACCATCCACACCGGCGGGGCCGGCCCGTCGTTGTGCCGTATTCGTGACCCTTGTCGCGGATGTACTGCCCGATCTCATTATCCTGCTCGGTCGGGAAGGGGCCGGCCCCCACGCGGGTCGTATACACCTTCGCCACGCCGACGTACTTGTCGATCATTCGGGCGGGCACCCCGCAGCCGGAAGGCACGCCCAGCGAGCTCGAATTGGAGCTTGTTACATAGGGGAACGTGCCGTGGTCCAGGTCGAGAAGCGAGCCCTGGGCGCCCTCGAAAAGGACGGATTTGCCCTCGGCAATCGCCGCGTGGAGCCACTCCGTGGTGTCCGTCACAAACGGGACGAGTCTGGCCGCATACTGCTTGCAGTTCTCCATGACGGCGTCCACGCTCAGCGGCTCGGCCCCGTAGAGGGCGGCGAAGAGCTTGTTCTTGTACGCGAGGATGGTCCGCAGTTTCTTGTTCAGCTCCGTCAGGTTGCGAAAATCGCTCATCCGCACGGCGTAGCTGCGGCCCACCTTGTCCGCGTAGCACGGTCCGATGCCGCGAACCGTCGTGCCGAGCTTCTCCTTGCCGAGCGATTCCTCCCGCAACTGGTCTTCTCTCTTGTGGTAATCGAGGACGACGTGCGCGTTCTCACTGATGAGCAATCGGCCGCTCAGCGCAAAGCCGCGTTCGGCCAGACCGTCGATCTCGCCGATCAGGACCGCCGGGTCCACAACGACCGCGTTGGCGATGATGCACGTGACCCCGCCCCGAACGGCGCCGCTCGGGAGCAGGTGCAAGGCAAAGCGCTCGTCCCCAATCACGACGGTATGGCCCGCGTTCGAGCCGCCGCCGTAGCGGACGACGATATCACTGTTTTCCGCGAGGATATCGACGACCTTGCCCTTGCCCTCGTCGCCCCACTGCAAACCGACTACACAGATATTCATGGAAGAACTCGTGTTTCCAAACCACTGAACCGCAGCTTCCCCAAATAACGAAGCCGCCGTAGACTACACGGGCAACCGCCGCCGGTCAACCAAATTATTCCCGCCCCCGGTTGACGGTTGACGTGTGCGGCTGGCATTCGGCGGCGGATTCGGGCCTCTTCGTAGGGCGAGCGTCCCCGCTCGCTACCCCTGGTCGTGCGTCTTCGCACGACATCTCCGACGACCACGAATGCCAGTAGCATGGGCGTCCCGCCCATGGATTCAGAATCACGGGCAAGATGCCCGTGCTACTATAGGCGAGCGGGGACGCTCGCCCTACGAAGACCGTGTGGACCGCCACCGTATTCTGACCGCACCCGGTCGCCCCGGAGATTCCGGCGAATTGTCTTGACAAACCAGACCCAGATGGCACAATAAAGTCAAGCTGTTGAGACTGATATGGACGGGCCGACGCTGATTCTTGCACCTGTGAGGAAGTGAATACCCGTCGGTTCAGAGGCTCGCTCGTTTGGCGGATGGGAGCAAGAGCGATGGGTCGCGGAGAGAGCCGAACACGAGATTGGAGGCCGGATGCGCGTCGGCCGCAGTGGGGTTCTAACCCAATCATGTCACCCCCGGCTTTGACCGGGGGCATCCATCATCAATCATCCTTCATCAATCTCAACGCCTTCACGCTCATCGAGCTTCTGGTGGTCATTGCGATCATTGCGCTGCTGATGGCCGTCCTGCTTCCGGCCCTACAACGGGTCAGAAAGCAGGCCAAGGCGATGGTCTGTCAATCCCACCTGCGGCAATGGGGCATGGCCCTGACCGCCTACACGGAGGACAACCAGGGGCGCTTCCCCGCCACGATGAGCGGCATGGACGCCTTGTGGCTGCTCCGGGGCGCGTTCATCAGCAATAAGGACCCGAATGGGCCAGACGACTCCCTGCACGGCTTCCGCACCAAGGACATTGTATGTTGCCCTATGGCCACCCAACCCTCGGGCAGGGGAAGCTCCGGTGGCGGTGTCGGTGGCATGAGCTGGTTTGGACGGTCCTACAAGTTCGAGTTGGCACAAGGCTCGGCGTTCGTCGCCTGGGAGATCACGAGTCCCACTCCGGCGTTTCGAGGCAGCTACGGATTCAACCAACTGCTGTTCCAGAGCTTCAATCGGTTTGACGCTCCCATGTTGCGTGACGGCCGGCTCGACTTCAACATTCTGTCGCTGCGGGGCCGCTCCGGTATCCCCGTCCTGCTTGATGCGCGGATGCCATGGTCCGGTCCTCTTATCTTTGCGAACGAACGGCCGCCGTGGCGGCCCGAGAGCGGCAGCATCTTCGGTATCGGGACTTTCTGTATGAATCGGCACGAGACGTTTGTGAACGGCCTGTTCCTCGATTGGTCCGTGCGGAAGGTCGGGCTCAAGGAGCTTTGGACCTTGAAGTGGTTCCATAATTTCGACAGGGCCGGACCCTGGACCAAGGCGGGCGGGGTCAAGCCCGAAGACTGGCCCGAGTGGATGCGGCAGTTCAAGGACTACTGACATGGGCAGGAAATCCGCCTTCACGCTGATCGAGCTATTGGTGGTGATCGCCATCATCGCCCTGCTATTGGCCGTCTTGCTTCCGGCCCTGTCACGGGTGAGAAAGCACGCCAGAGCCATGATCTGCCAAGGCCACCTGCGACAGTGGGGCATGGCTTGGGCCACGTATGCGGAGGACCACCAGGGGCGATTTCCCGCCTCTTTCAGCGGTTTCGACGGCGTGTGGCTCCTGCGCGGGGCGTTCCTCACGGGCAAAGACCCGAACGCGCCGCAGGATTCGTTTCACCACTTTCGTACGCAGGACATTGCCTGTTGTCCTATGGCCACGAAACCCTTGGCGACCGGCAATAAGGGGACATTCCGCCTCTCTGGCACTGCTGGCGTTCCTGGCGGCACCATCAGGAGCTTCTTTGGTTCCTACTCGGTTTTCGGGACGGTCGGGTCGGCATTTGCGGCCTGGGAGATTGCGACTCCTGCGCCCGCATTTCAGGGCAGCTATGGGCTCAATCAGTGGCTGTTCAGGGGGTTTCACACGCCCGGTAGTCCCAGTTTCGGTGCGCTGCGATACGGAGTAGATTTGGACGTTCTATCCCTGCGGGGCCGAGCGGACATTCCCGTCCTGCTGGATGCAACGCTCCCGTTGTCCAGTCCTGGGGACAGAGATCCTCCGCTGGCGGCATCGAGCGATGGCGGAGATCGCACCGGCGTGCTGCCCTTCTGCATCAATCGCCACAACGGGTCCGTAAATGGGCTTTTCCTCGACTGGTCCGTGCGCAAGGTGGGCCTCAAGGAGCTTTGGACGCTGAATTGGTACACAGAGTTTAACCGGGCCGGGCGCTGGACCAAAGCCGGCGGCATGACACCCGAAAAATGGCCCAAGTGGATGCGTGGCCTCAAGGACTACTGACATGGGGAAGAAATCCGCCTTCACGCTCATTGAACTGTTGGTGGTCATTGCCATCATTGCCCTGCTGATGGCTGCTCTGCTGCCGGCCCTGCAAGGGGCGAGAAAGCGCGCCAGGGCGGTCGCGTGCCAGTCAAACCTCAGACAATGGGGCACGACGTTGGACCTGTATGCCCAGGAGCACGAGGGGCGCTTTCCCGCCGACGGCGGCGGCGGCGCCGGCATCTGGTTTCTACGCGGCGTGTTTCTTAGCAAAGACGACCCCAACGCGGATGCAGGCTCGCTCCACCACTTCGGGACAAAGGGGATTGCCTTCTGCCCGATGGCCGTCAAGCCCGGTAGTTTCAGATTTGGCAGCGGTGCCGATTTCGGCTCCGCACAGGGGCGCGTGACGGGAACATCAGGATCGACGTTTCAGGCCTGGGAGATCACCAGTCCCGCGCCGGCCTTTCGCGGCAGCTATGGGTACAACAGTTGGCTGTTCCGAGGCTTTTCCTGGCCTCCCCAGACCTATTACGGCCATTGGATCGAGCCGGACTTCCTCTCTTTTACAGGCAGGGCCGAGATCCCCGTCGTGCTGGATGCAGCCTTCCTCTGGGGCGCTCCCGGCAATTTTGACTCGCCGGCACCAAGAGAATACCTTGAAGGGGCTTTCACGATGAGGACTTTCTGCGTCAATCGTCACAGCAGGTGCCTGAACGGCCTTTTCCTCGACTGGTCCGTGCGAAGGGTGGGCCTGAAAGAGCTTTGGACCTTGAAATGGTACGATCAGTTCGATAGGGCCGGCCGCTGGACCAAGGCGGGCGGGGTCAAGCCCGAGGACTGGCCCAAATGGATGCGCGGCCTCAAGGACTACTGACATGGGCAAGAAATCTGCATTCACCCTCATCGAGTTGCTGGTCGTAATCGCGGTCATCGCGATCCTGCTGGCGATCTTCCTACCGGCGCTGCGGCTGGCTCGGGAGCGGGGTCAGCGGGCCGTCTGCCTGAGCAACCTCCGGCAACTCACTCTGGCTTGGGTCGCCTATGCCGATCAGCACGATGGCAAGCTCGTCGATGGCAGGGCCTTTGGGGCGAGGGGGTCGGGTAGTCTGAAGCTGGAAGGCTGGGTGGGCATGGCCTTTTCGTATCCCCCGAGCCGTGCCGCCCTTTTCAGGAATCCTAAAAAAGGCCCCCTTTGGCCGTACCTCCAGGACATCGACATCTACCGTTGCCCCCGGGGCCGGACCGGCCATACCGTCACCTACACGCCCGTCGTCTCCGCCAACAACGACACCCAGGTGGAAGGGACGTATGTGCCCGGCACCGGAGGCCGGGAGTTGACAGAGTATGGTCAACGCGTCGGCAGCACAGTCCTGAAGCTGACCCGGCTCACGGATATTATCAGTCCGGGTCCCGCCGCGCGCGCAGTCTTTATCGACATGGGCCAGACGCCGGGCAGTCCCGATTTCTTTGTCCAATATCTTTATCCCAAGTGGCACTACAGTGCCCCTCCGGTACACCATGCCGACGGCACCACGCTTTCGATGGCGGACGGGCACGCCGAGTACTGGAAATGGAAAGGCCGCGAGACCGTTGACATGCCCCGCAAGGTAGGACCTGTGTACAACACGTTCGCTGAATACATGGAGAAGGCTGATTATGAGCCGCAGACTGAAGATGGCTTGTACGACCTTCAAAGGCTGCAAAGGGCAACTTGGGGCCGGTTGGGGTATTCGACCGAGAAGGGGCCATAGCATGGGCAATACTGTGGACAGGACAAAGATAATCTGCCGTTGAAGGGTAACGATATGATGCCGTCAATAGAACATTCTTTCAGGATCGTCTCTCTTGCACTCGTCTTGGGGCTTGCCGTCAGCGCGCCCGCCTGGGGCGTCGAGTTTGCCGGCGGGACCGGCGAGCCGAACAATCCCTATCAAATCGCCACGGCCGCGCAACTGATCGCCATTGGCTCCAGTCCGGACTTGCCCAGAAAACACTATGTGTTAGCCGCCTCCATCGACCTGTCCGCCATGCCCCAATCCAAGCCTGTGATCGGCTGGTTCTTCGGCACCTTCGATGGAAAGGGGCATTCCGTACGAAACCTACGAATCGAGGGCGGGGGCATGCCGGGTCTGTTCGGCATTATTGACCGCAATGCCGAGGTCAGGAACCTGGGACTCGTGGACATCCGTGTGGCGGGCGGCGGCAGCACCGGCGGGCTGGCCATGCAAAACACGGGGCGGGTGGTCAACTGCTACTGTACCGGGACGGTCACCGGCAGAGGTGGTCCGACGGGCGGACTCGTGGCGTGGAACGAGGGAACCGTGACCAACTCCTACAGCACCGCCGCAGTCACAGGCAGCGTCAACGTCGGCGGGCTCGTGGGGCTGAACTTCGGCACCGTGTCCTCCTGCTATTCGACCGGCGAAGTGATCGCGGACAGCACCGTCGGCGGGCTGGTGGGGTCCAACTCCGGCGAGATCACGGAAAGCCATTTCGTCGGGGCCGTAACGGGCCTGAACTTCTGGGTCGGCGGACTGGTCGGAAACAATCATGGCAGGATCGCTTCGAGCTATGCCAACGCCACAGTGATGGGCCAGCTTTGGTCTATCGGAGGGCTGGTGGGAGGAAATGAGAACGGCAAGATTTCCTCCTGTCATTCGAAAGGAAGCGTGACAGGTCAGGAGTGGGTCGGCGGACTGGCGGGATCCAACGAGGGCCAGATCGCTTCGAGCTATTCCGAGGCGGATGTGGTGAGCTATGGACGGCGCGCCGGCGGGCTGGCCGGAGACAGTAGCGGCGGCATCTCCGACTGCTACTCAACCGGCAGCGTGGAGGGAGAAGACGACGTTGGCGGACTGATCGGATACGACAGTGGCAAGATTTCCACGAGCTATTCCATCGCAACTGTCTTCGGCTATGGCTGGCAGGCCGGCGGGCTGGTGGGGCGACTGACCACAGCCCCAACAGCGGTGAAGGACTGCTATTTCCTCGACCCATTCGACGGCGGCGGGCCGGACAACGGAATCGGGATCCCGCTGACGAGCGCCCAAATGAAGCGGCAAGCCAGCTTCGCGGGCTGGGATTTCTGGGGGACTGTCGCAGATGGCGTGAGCGATGTCTGGTTCATGCCGGCAAACGCTTATCCGGTCCTGGCCTGGCAGACAGACGTCACAGGTTTGCGGGGGGTCCCGGACGTGGCGGGGCTGTCTCTTGACGAGGCCCGCGCGGCATTGGCGGTGGCTGGGTTCGTGGTGGGCAACATCAGCTACGACCTCGATCGAACCATTCCCAGCGGCCACGTCATACGCGCGGTCCCTTATCCCCTTGCCTCCGCCGGGGCCGGCATCGGCTTGGTCGTGAGTTCCGGCGGGACCTACGATTGGTCCGGCAATCCCGGCAATGGAACGGCAGCCAATCCCTATCAGATCCGGACCGCCGGGCAACTGGAGTCTATGATCGATCACCCGGAGCTTTGGGACAAACACTTCGTGCTATCGGCCGATGTGGACATGACCGGCCGGACGTACTCGAAGGCCCTGATCGCCCCGGATGTGGACGACACGAGGGGCGGCGGTTTCCAGGGCACGCCTTTCAGCGGCACCTTCAACGGCCAGGGCCACGTGATTCGGAATCTGACCATCCGCCCCGCCGGTGTCGCACATGACTATGTGGGCCTGTTCGGCATGATCGCCCCGGGCGGCCGGATCGATAACCTCAACGTGCTGGAAGCGGACATAGCCGGCGGGACCGGATCGAACAGTTACGTCGGCGTTCTGGCCGGGTACAACACCGGAACAGTCACCGATTGCTCCGCTACCGGCGTTGTCCATAACGGGCGGGGGGATGGCCTGGTAGGTTTCAATGCCGGCAGTCTGATCAACTGCCACGCGGACGTAACGCGGATATAGCGACGACATCAGGATGCAGCGAAGAACGCCACAACCGTTGAATTGCCGCGCATTTACGCTCATTGAGCTGCTGGTGGTGATTGCCGTCATCGCGCTGCTGATGGCCGCTCTGCTGCCGGCGCTGGGTGCGGCGAGAAGACATGCCAGGGGGGTCGTCTGCCAGTCGAACCTCAGGCAATGGGGTGCAACGCTTGCCCTGTACGCGGAAACCAACCAGGGACGCTTTCCCACTGACCTCGGCGGCAGTGGCGGCATCTGGTTTCTACGCGGCGTGTTTCTCAGCAAAGACGACCCCAACGCGGATGCAGGCTCGCTCCACCACTTCGGGACAAAGGGGATTGCCTGCTGCCCGATGGCCGTCAAGCCGGGGCGCGGGGGCTTTGGCGGCACCGCCAATTTCGGCTCCGCACAAGGGCACGTGCAGGGAACGCCAGGATCGACGTTTGAGGCCTGGGAGATCACAACCCCGGCTCCCGCATTTCGCGGCAGCTATGGGTGCAACAGTTGGCTGTTCAGCGGGTATTCCGAGCGCCCTCGCAGGGTGCAGGGCCGTCTGATCGAATTGGACGTTCTGACCCTCCAGGGCAGGTCCAACATCCCCACAATGCTGGATTCGACATATCTTTTCGATGCTCCTCGCGATTTCCAGCCGCCGCCACCCAGAGATAATAGCAGTTTATTTTGCATTAACCGCCACAACGGGCACGTGAACGGCCTTTTCCTCGATTGGTCTGCGCGAAAGATCGGGTTGAAAGAGCTTTGGACCTTGAAATGGCACGCGGAGTATGACACGGCCGGGCGGTGGACCAAGGGCGGCGGCGTGAAGCCGGAGGACTGGCCCAAATGGATGCGGAAGTTCCGGGATTACTGATGGGGCTACGTGATCTGAGCCACGAGGTGCTCCAGAATGGGCTTGAGGTTCTCAAACTGGCGGTCGGTTAGCTTGTGCTTTGCCAGGCTGCCGTGTTCGTTCTTGTAGACGACGGTGAAAAACCCCTTTGTCTCGAGATGCGTTTTGTCGATCTGCTCGATGGCGGCATAGGGGATTTTCCGCCCGCCGGGCAGGACGAGCGCATCGTCGGCGGCCACCAGCTTTCTATTCCTGATCCCATACCAGTACGCGCCAAAGAACAAGGCCCCCACGACAAAGAAGGGCGGGGCCTTCTGATTGAACACCAGTGTGCCATCCGGCTGACCCTGTTCCGTCGTATGCTCTGCGATGAATTTCTTGCTGAAATACCCATCGTATGCGAACCACAGCGCCAGCGCAAGACACGCAACAATGCCAATGACGAAGTCATTTCGCTTGGACTTGCTCAGCGGTGCTTCGATAGACATAGGGACTCCGTTCCTCCTCTCGCATCCTACGGCGACCGTCTCTGGGCAATCACCTCGGCCAGCGGCTGCACGAAATGGCGGATGATCCGCTCGTTCATGAGCTCTTCGGCCAGGACGCACTGCCGCTCGAAGGAGGCCGCCGGGTCGAATCGCTCATTGGCCTTGGGGTACTGGCGGACCGTCAACGACAGCGTGATCGCCTCGTCGCGGTTTTGCTCCTTCTCGCCGGGCTCGAAGATGCTCGTTTTGGATTCGATGCTCACGCGGGCCTGGGTGTACTCGTCCGCCGAGAGGGTAATCACCATGGAAGGCGAGAACACGATGGGCTTGACGTGCGGCCAATCCAGCAGCCACCCAAAGGCGCTCGCGCCGAACAGGGCCTCGGCGATGATCTCATCGTGATTGCCAGCGCAATCGAAATCCATGGCGAACGTTACGTCGATGGAATCGACGTCGAGCGGGGTCGCACCGAGCATGTACGGCATGAGCTCCAGGATCAGCTTGTCCTGCTGATACACCTCCTCCACGCTCGCGGGATTCACCGCGCCGGAGCCGATGCGATCCACCTCGAGGCTCACCCAGCGGGATTGCCCCGACACCGGGTCCTCTTCCAGGCAGTATTCACCGTTGTCCCGGCGTGCAAACCGCCCCATCGTGGGAAACTGCCGCTGGACGCGCTCGAAAAAGGTGAGAATCGTATCTCGCTCGGTGGGCAGATCCAATTCCGTGTTCACGTACATGTCGACGTAGAAATCGTCACACAGAGAGCCATAGCTATTCGTCGGCATGAGGGAAGGAACCCTCCACAGCATACTTCCAGTATTCCGTCGAGCCGTGAAGCACCCGGACTTCGGGCCTGTACCGGCTCATTCCACAACCATTATACGCACAAGCCGCCATTTCCCTATGTTTTTTTCCGCGGAGCCATGAATTCTAACCAGCTTTTTTCAGCTTTCAAACCCTTTCCGGGCGAGCGCATTTTGCAGCCTTCCCGTCTCTCCCACAAGCATTGCCCCGCAGCGCGGAAGTGGGATCATCGGATCATGAGGAGAATCGCCACCCCCAACGCTATCCGATACCATCCGAACGCAATAAACGTGTGGGTTTGGACGAACCGCAGGAGCCATCTAACCACTAAGAAGGCTGTCGCCGCCGCCACTACGCCGGCAACGATCAGATGTAGCCAGTTTTCGGGTGCTGGCGTCTGATCGGGAGCGTGGCGCAACGAGCTGAAGACCTGCAAAGCCCCTGCCGAAAGCAGCGTCGGAATGCCGACAAGAAAGGAGAACTCCGTGGCCGCCGGACGGGCGGTGCCGGCCAGCATGGCGGCCAGGATCGTCGCGGCGGACCGGGATGTGCCGGGAAAAGCCGCCGCCACTAATTGGGCCAATCCCACGCCAACCGCCGACGCCCAACTGATGCCCTCTTGCGGAGGCCTGCCTTTCACCCATCGCTCCAATGCAAAAATCGCGAAACCGCCCACCAGCGTCGCCCACGCGACCGGACCGGCCGTCTCGGGGAGTCGAACGCCGGCTTTCTTCATGGCGACCCCGCCCACCGCCGTGATGAAGAAGGCCACAATGAGCTTGGACAGGAATTGCCGTGTGGCCGGCTCACGCCACTGGAAAGCCAATTGCTTGGCGCGGTCTGTGAAGATCATCACCACGGCCAGCACCGCCCCGCACTGAATCACCGTATTGAACAGGTCCGACCGCTGGGGCAGCCCGAACACCCGATTCAACAGATGCTCGACCAGCAGCAAATGCCCCGTGGACGAGACCGGCAGAAACTCGGTGAGTCCCTCGACGATCCCCAAGATGATAACCGCAATCCACTCAATCATGGACAACCACCGGGCAAAAACACGCTACGCTCCCACCAGCAGCCTCATCGCGACGTATACGAGGACCGCCGAGACGATCCCGGCGGCCAAGTCGTCCGCCAGGATGCCCCAGCCGGCCGGCAAACACTCCAACTCCCGTATGGGCCAGGGTTTGACAATATCGAGAACACGAAAGGCGAAGAATCCGAATCCCGCCAGCACAAGGCTTTCCCAGCCGCTCAGGTCTCGCGGCGCCACCAGCGGCACCACCAGAAACGTCAGGGCCTGAGCCGCAAACTCGTCTATCACCACCTCCCCCGGATCGTCCTGTCCCTTGGCCTGGATAGAGGCCGGCGCAAAGAGGACGCAGGCCACGCATCCTGCGATCAGCAGGACCGCCATCACCACCACCGTCGCCCATCCGGGCGCACCGCCCCACATGAGCAGCCCGAACGCAATCGCCGGCGGCAGCGACCCCCAAGACCCCGGCGCCACCGGCAGCCGGCCCAAGCCAAAACACGTGGCGATCCAGCGTTTCCAGTCCATAAGGCAAAAGACTCTAATCGCACGACCCAGGCAAGTCAAAGGAAACAAACGAACCTCCGGATCACGCATCCCGAGCCGGAAGGACTCGAAGGCGATTTTCGAGTTCTGCGCGTTCCGGGCAGACGACAAGAAGTCCGCGATCATTGGTGAGCGTCCGGCCCGAAGACCTGGCCTCTGCCAACCGGGTGCTGAACGAAATCCTGGAGGTGCGAAAAAGTGAGTGACGCAAAAGTGACGCAAATCGGCCTTTTGGCGTGACATACGAAAAAGGCTGCCAAACGTAAGTGCTTGGCAGCCCTAAACTTAAAGCAGTGGGCAGGACTGGAGTTGAACCAGCGACACACGGATTTTCAGTCCGTTGCTCTACCAACTGAGCT
>Ga0315286_10000416_pt1 | contig 35257 bp, 29 predicted proteins | sample YL17G10_0_MG_FD_205038 | JGI IMG/M metagenome (GOLD analysis project Ga0315286, IMG submission 205038) | Sediment microbial communities from Yellowstone Lake, YNP, Wyoming, USA - YL17G10_0 | ecosystem: Environmental > Aquatic > Freshwater > Lake > Sediment | place: USA: Wyoming | collected...
TTTTGTCTTGAATACGGCACTATGCGTTCGACGGATTCTCTTCATTGCTGGTTCTCCTATGGGGAAATGTAACAATTTTTTCCACCTTAGCAAGTTGTCCAGTTTTTGGGGTACAGCTCAGTCGTCCTCTTCAGGAAGCTATTGAGGACTCCGCTTCGGCGCTCGATATTATGACAGCCGGATTGGAAGATTCTTAGAGATGGATCCAAAAGCACAAAAATATCCTAGTTTATCACCTTATACTTATTGTGCCGATAACCCACTCAAATATATTGATCCAGATGGTAAAAAACTTAAGTCCGTCCAATTGATGGGGCTTACATCAGCTGATCCAGTTTTGAAACAACGAACTTATTACGTTGATGAAAAGATTGCTGACAAAGTAGTTAATTTTGTTACTAAAGCCCGAGAGAAGTTTTCGGATTTATCAGTTAATAACATTTTCCGTGTCGAAAGTTCTTCAGATATTGATACCAAAAACACAAAAGCGACAGGTCTTAGCAATCATCAAGCTGGCTTTGCTGTAGACCTTAATGGTGTCTCAAAACTAACCGACAAACAACTCGAGGAACTCAATAAGTTGGCAAAAGACAATGGACTTGCACCTTTGGAAAAGCAAAAAGATGACCTTCCTCATTTTGAAGCGAAACCAGCTGATCATGGCTATAAAGACCTTAAATCTGCAGTTGATGAGAATAAGAAGTCATACGATGAGTTAACTGCCCCCTCTCCTAAGAAAGAGGAAGAGGAAAAGAAGAAGGAGGAGACAAAATGAGGCATCATAAATTATTCGCTATTTTTCTTATGTTACTCTTTTCTTCATGCCAGTCAAAAGAACCAACATTGACAATTGTCGCCCACATTGGATGTTCAAGCAATGAAGCCAATGCAGATATCAAGTATTCGATAAATTCGTTAAAGAGTTTTTTTGAAAGCAACTCTATCAAAGTCATGTATTCAGATAGTAGTTCATCTTGTTGTTATGAACTAAGGATTAACGATCAAGTTAAAATTCTTAATGGTGCAATGACTGACATCGAGCTAGAGAAGGAATGTGTTGCATTCTTTCCAGCCAAGAAAAAGTAAAAAATAGATGTACGGCTGTACAGGCCCCAATTAATCAAGCGCTTTTTAAGAGCACCAGTTGATGGTTTTCTCAGGACTCCAACGGGGGAGCAGTGACCCAGACGCTCGATCGTCTTGGGGGGCAAGCTATGGCCAATAAATTGGAGGCAGTGGTACGCCAAGCACCTGCTCCAGGAATCATCGGTGAACGTGTTTGATGGCACCCGTTGCACAGCGGACTTCGGACTTAGCCGCCTGTGCAAAACCTCAAGAACCCAAGATAATCCGCGTCCTTCCTCGAGGCCTTTCACCCAGTGCGGCGACTTTGCTTCTGCTCCGTGCAAAATGTCGCAATTCTTGCATCGCACACCTGCGCTATCCGTACAACTACTAAATCCTCGCATTACGTACCAGTACGGATTGTCACTGCATATGATCCAAGGTTCCCTGCCGTGCACAATATTGCATCTGGTTCCTTCGGTTCCGATATTAGTGACCAAGAATGTAAGGCTACTCCTACGACGCAAGCGATGCGCGCATCCATAGCAGCGGGTCTTCGAAGTATTATGTCAATGGCGCGAATGGCCAAACCGAGGCTGTGGTGGACGTAACGAATCCCGGCATCATCACACACAACATCTGGGGGAACGATTTGGTGGGCCTGCCCGCCGGATCAAATGACGCCACCACGAACCAGTTTTTCAGCAGCCTGCTCGAGAGTCGGTCGGAAAGTCCTGCCACCAAGGCACGAAGACGCGAAGCACCACGAAAGACTGAGAGAATTCAAATCTTTTCCTTCGTGGCTTGGTGCTTTTTCCCAAAGGGACCCCTTCGGGGGTGGCAAATAATGGGTTTTTGTCCGAGCTTCTAGCGGACGATCTGATCAAAATTCTCTGCAATCCACGCGGCACTTTTTTCCGCGATTGCCAGAATTGTTATCTGCGGGTTTACTCCCAGAGAGGTCGGCGTCACACTTCCATCGATGACAAAAAGGCCTTTTACATCATGTGCCTGGCACCGCGAATCCACGACGCTCGAGCGCGGATCTTCTCCCATGCGGCAAGTGCCGAGAGGATGGGCACTGTAGAGTGCGATTTCATTCGTGCCCCAGTCCGCGCGGGAGAGAACGCGTGTGATCTCATCCACTGACTTGAACGAGGTCGTTCTTGCATGTAACGTCAGAATCTCTTTCGCGCCGGCGGCGAATTGGACTTCCGCTGTTGTTTTGATACCCTGCTTGAGATACTGCATATCTCTGGGGCCAACGCTGTACGAAATAGAGGGGCGGCCGTTGTCGTTGACCGTCACAGATCCTTCCGAATCTATTTCCTTGACGAGCACGATGGTGGCGCCCATATTCTGATATTGGTGCATCAAAGCCCGGTGCGTTGCGCCAAATCCGGGAAGGGCCAGACTTGCGAGTGTCGGTGTGGCTGGAACCGCTTCCATCCAGAAACCGCCGCTGTCCCCATTTTTGTTGATGAACTCGTCGCATAACGCTGATTGCGGTATCCCCCGGGATGGATACATGGGGTTGTCGAAAAGACCCAAGAGCGCCGAGGTGAGATGAAATGTGAGATGTTTGCCAACCTGGCCGCTCGAGTTTGCAAGCTTCGACTTCAACAAGAGCAAAGGGGAGAAAATTGCGCTTGCCGAGAGAATGACAATCGGCGCTTCGATCGTGAAACCGAATTTTGGTTTCTGCGTTGCCTGGTCGATGACAGTACCCAGCACTTCCTTCCTGCCCCCTTTTACTTCGATCGACTCAGCGCGAAATCCCGAGAAGATGGTTGCACCGGCCTTCACAGCATCCGGTATATACGTTATGTCGACTGAGAGTTTTGCACCGATAGGACATCCCAGTCCGCAGGCGCCAAGATTCGCACAGTCTTTTGTGTTTCGGCCATTTGCCTTTGCCCGATAGCCAAGCTTTCGTGCCCCATCCAGAATGAGTCTGTTCTGTGCGTTGTGGTTTTCGTCCGGCTCCGCATGAATGTTGAGATAGTCCTCAATCCGATTGAAATAGGGATCCAAATCTTTCAAGGACAATCCCTGCACCTTGAAGTCTCTCGCCCAGTTTTCGAGAACGAATTCGGGTGTGCGAAGGGAAGTGGTCCAATTGATCGTGGAGCTCCCCCCGACGCATTTCCCCTGAAGCACGGTAACGGCAAGATTGTCGGTGGCTTGGCCAGCACGCTGGCGATAGAGATTTGTGTAGGCGAACTCCTCAGTGGGCTGGAAGTCCTTCGGCGTGAAATATCCCCCTTCTTCGAGGACGATGACTTTCTTCCCTGATTCGGAAAGAATCTTCGCGCTCGCTCCTCCGCCGCATCCCGAACCGATAATACAGACATCTGCTGATTCGCGAACAGGCTTTGTTATGTCTTTTGATTGAATGATCATCGGGTGTCCATGCCGTCAAACCCGATTTCTTTCCAGGATCGCGGTTCGGTGTAGAACATGCTGAGACTGGTGCGTTTGAGAGCTTGAAATCCAGTTCTTCGAAAGCCGACAATGCTTGTCATCCAGTCTTCAAGATAGGAATCCTGGTCTTCAGATTTCATGTTGATGAAGCTTGAGAATCGGAAATCGAACAAGAATGTGAAGAGCGGTGCGTTGAAGACCGTCAGGAGTTGATGAAACTGGTCTTGTATCTCCGGATCGGCCGTTGAAAGAAACACGTCGGCTCGCAGTGCCACACCGATATCCGAGGCCGACGGAGTGCCGCTCGTTGGTGCACCGACAATGCGCTCTGCGACAGCTTGCATGATCAGATATTCGTGGGGTGAAAAGAAACGGAGTTGCTTGGCAACATCGGGCGGTACCCGGGCTGACATGTCGGACAGCGGAACAAGATGCGCCGCCGAAAGGGTAATTGTCCCTATTGCAGTTTGCTTCAGGAACCGGCGTCGGGTGATATTGTCAGGTGTATGCAAGATTCAAAAGACCGGCAAAGGAAGTGCTGTGTTGAATATATTTGAAAGCGGGGGGAAATGCAACTCTTGATTCAGAGCCCTTTTATGCCGATAATACCCACTGATTTTTCATACCGATGATGCAAAAGAAGATCTATAGTTTTGTCCTGCTTTCGACGGCTCTCTGGTGCTTAGCCATCATTATGGCGCCATTGCTGAAATCGCACGGTGGTGACGTGGGCAATCATGCTGCCGACGTTCTTTATTTTGGCTTCTCGCGGATCTGCCATCAGTTCGACAGCCGGTCGATACACCTGTTCGGAGCCAAGCTCGGTGTTTGCGTACGATGCTCTTCCATCTACCTTAGTTTTCTCGCTGGTCTTCTGATTGTCCCGCAGGTTCGCCGAGGTGGCCCCCGTTCAATCCCGGGCTCCCTGTGGCTGCTTGCAGGGATCGCGCCAATGGCGTTGGACGCGCTGTTGAATGATCTTGGAATTCTTCTCAGCACGGATGTCTCGCGCATCATCACCGGATCGCTCGCCGGAGTTGTTCTTTCGTTCTTCATACTGCCGCTTCTCACAGAGGCAATAACGCAAATCTTCGTACACCGCAACCTTCCAGGAGATACTCGCTATGCAGGAAAAACCGAATAAATGGCGTCCGGCAATTATTGCCGGAATCGTGCTCGGTACAGTGTCCGAGATTCCGGTTCTCAACATCATCAATTGTTGTTGCTGCGCTGGAATTCTCGGCGGGGGAGTCCTTGCCTACTACCTGTACAGCAAAGAACACATTGAAGGAATGGCGCCGCTCGAGTCTTCTGACGGACTGATATTGGGCATCATGGCGGGTGTCATTGGTGCATTTGTCCAAACAATTCTGTACGGTTTGATCCTCCTGCTCTTTCCACACCAACAGGAAGAACTCATGCGGAGCGTTTCTGAGAAGTTGCTTGGATGGCTGGAACGAATGGGGGGGATGCCATCGGACGCACTCGATCAGATGAGAGATGCAATAGAAAAGTCGCTGAAGGAACAGGCAACGATGGGGGGTTTTCTTTCGACCCTCTTCAGGAACCTGATAATTAATCCGATCTTTGCAATGCTGGGAGGATTACTGGGATATGGAATATTCAAACCGAAAAAACCATCGGCGACTCAGGTGCCTCAGTAGTAGTCGAATAGTCGTTCTTTGGTTCCTGGCCGGATTCACTGCCATGGTTGCGCAGTCTCCGGCCTGGGGACAGAGTGAAACAAAGGGAATACGGAAGGTTCTTGATGACCAGGTTGCTGCGTGGAATCGCGGCGACATCGACGGCTACATGCAGGGATATTGGAATTCCGATAGCACGGTCTTCGCCAGCGGAGGAAACTTGACGAGGGGATACCAAGACGTGTTGGTCCGCTACAAGAAAAGCTATGACTCTCGCGAGAAAATGGGATCGCTGCAATTTCGCGACCTGGTGGTGCGCCAGATATCACCGGCGGCAGCCATTGCGATGGGGATATGGGAACTGAAGCGATCGGCAGACAAACCGTGGGGGAGATTCACGTTGATCCTCGAAAAGAAACCGGAAGGTTGGCGGATCACGCACGATCATACATCCTCGGCAGACAAATAGAGAGTAGTTTCACCGAAAAAGTCAAAGGCGATTCGTTGAATCGCCTTTGCTGTTAGGAGACCGACATGGAGATCAAGCCGCTCACACTCGAAGGGAGATGGGTGAGGTTATCGCCTCTTTCGCTCGAATACTACGATCAATTGTGTGCGATTGGTCTCGATGAAGATCTGTGGCGAGTCTCAAGGACAGTGCTCAGGTCGCCGGAGGACATGCGTCGGTACATCGAGACCGCCCTGGCTGAACAAGAACGCGGCGTCTCTCTCCCGTTCGTGACCATTGACAAACCGTCCGGGACGGTTGTGGGATGCACGCGTTATGGGAGTATCGAACCAAAGCATCGACGGCTCGAGATAGGATGGACATGGATCGCAAGGAATTGGCAACGCACCCATGTTAACACAGAAGCGAAATTGTTAATGCTCCGGCACGCATTCGAGGTCCTCCAATGCATCCGGGTGGAGTTCAAGGCCGATTCGACGAATGTCAAGTCGCGACAAGCACTCCTGCGCATCGGGGCAACAGAAGAGGGGACGTTGCGGAACCACATGATCGCACCGGGTGGCAGGATTACTCATTCAGTGTATTATAGCATTATCGAATCTGAATGGCCGGACGTGAAAAAGAGGCTCGAGGCAAGACTCATGCGGGATCACGACTTGCGTTGATCGTAAACTTGCAGAGAAACGATCTTGCGATCGTCCCTTAAGCGAATTCTCGTTGTTATGTGGCTGTCCTGGTACTGACCACAAAAAAAGGCCGTTGACTGTGCCTGCTACTTGATGGAATCGTCGATCAACTGCAGCAGCGTTTTTGTGAACTCGTAGGCCATCTTCAACGCCTCGGGTCTTATCTGGTCCGACCGGTCATCCGGCGTGTGCATGACCTTCATGACCTGGGGTATATTCTTCGGATCGATTCTCCCACCTGCTTTTGTCATTCTGGAAAGCAACTCGGAATCTCCTTTCGGTACCACCGAAATGGAAATATTCTCGAGTCGCCCGTTGGCGAATGCTTGATGGTCGGAACTGGGGTAAAATCGACGTTCCTGATACGGGAATTTGGTTTGATGTGAAGCTTGTCGTACGAGCGGCATAAGGAACTCGTCGTCGCCCCCGCCGACCGGTCCCACAAAAAGCTCTTCTCCCGTTCCGACGACGTCGAGGTTGATCATCCCGTAGTGGTTCTTCCGCTCGACGACTCTCTCAATATAGAACTGAGATCCGAGAAGTCCCTCTTCTTCCTGGTCGAAGAAACAAAAATCGATCATACACTTCCAGGGCTGTGATCGGAGCGTCTTGATGAGCTCGAGAACTACCGCAACACCGGAGCCGTTGTCGTTCGCTCCCTGCGAACCCTCCCATGCGTCAAAGTGAGCCCCGACGACAATTCGTTTTGAACCTGAGCCAATACGAACAACGATGCTCTCTCCGCTGAGATCCAGCGTATCCGTGGCCCGGTAGGCAAAGTACTCGAACGGCACCGTGAAGTACCCAATACCCATTTTCCTGAGTTGGTTCCTGATGAAGTCGGCCCGGCCGGTGCGGGTCTTCCCCTCGATGCTGATGACAGACCTATACATTTCATCTTCTGCCGGCGTTTGTGCCGATGCGCCGGTGAAGAGGAAAAGAAGTGCGAACGGGAGATATTGCAGAGTCTTCATTGCAATGTCATCCTCGAGATGGTGGCGAGTCCTACTTCTTCAGTTTGATGCGAAACGTTGTTCCGGTGCCGGGCTTGCTGTCCTTGACAAACAATCGTCCTTTGTGGTATGAGTCGATAATTCTGAGGGCGAGGCTCAGGCCGAGTCCCCATCCCCGAGTTTTTGTCGAAAAGCCCGGACGAAAAACGTCTTTTCGGTTTTTGGGGTCGATGCCTTTCCCGGTGTCGGTGACATCCACGTACAAGAAGCCGTTGTGATCAGTAATGGAATAGGTGATAGTCCCTTCACCCAATTCGATAGCATCGAGGCCATTCTTCGTGAGATTCTCGATGACCCACTCAAAAAGCTCACGGTTGATGTGGGCTTTCGCGTTCCCCCGGTGCTCAATGTGAAGGTGGATTTTTTTTCCAGTCTGCGGAATTCGACGCTTGAAATACTCCGTCACTTTCGTGATGACTTCAACAATATTCTCTTCGTGCAGGTCTGGTTTTGATCCGATCTTGGAGAAACGGGCCGCTATGATTTGCAGCCGATTGAGGTCGTTCTCCATATCGCGAAGCGTTTCCATCGCCTTCGGATCATCGACAAATTGGTCTTTGAGCAGCTCGATCCAGCCGAGCATGCTCGAAATTGGAGTCCCCAGTTGGTGTGCGGTTTCGCGCGCCATGCCGACCCAAATACTGCTTTGTTCGCTCCGTTTTGCATAGCTGAACGAGATATAGCCGATCAGGATGAAGAGAGCGACGACGCAGAGTTCGACATACGGGAGCCAGCGCAGTCTGAAGATGAGCGGCGATTCGCCGTAGTGAAGAACTTGCAGCACCACGGTGTCCTGATAGGTGACTTTGATGGGAGTGTGTACCAGGTCCATTTCGGCGATCAGCTGCTTCAGATAATGAGCCTGAGCCGAGAGGGAGAGCGACGTATCCAAGTCGACGTTTTTGGTATTCAGTTTGTATTGGGGGAGCGGTTCATTGTTGCGATCGGTGATAATGATGGGAAAGTCAATGATGGTAATGACTTCCCCCAGGATGAAGCTGTAATCCCCGATGCTGGTCTGAGCGTTGGCGATGTACTGCAGAGATTTCACATACGTGTCGGCAATTTGCCGGTCTTTTTTCTGCATTGCCTGGACAAGCTCGTGCGTGTACCATAGTGTTCCAGCGACGAAAAGGAAGGCAATCGCAAGAAGAACGATCTTCACTCTGGCGATGGTGGAAATAACGCCAGTGGCGTCTGATTCAATCATGGAGGGTTATGGGAATAAGAACTACTTCAACATCAGTGTTTGGTCTCTTCGAGCGCCGACGGATATCATCCAGATCTTCGTCCGGAGGAGTTCGGCCATCCCCTCCACATACGTCCTTGCTTGTGGCGGCAAGTCGCGGTACCGGCAAACGTCGGAAATGGGCGTCTTCCAGCCTTTGTAGGACTTCAGAATAGGCCGAACACTTTCGAGTGTCTGTACGTCGGTCGGGAAATTCGACATTCTTTTCCCCTTCGCGAAGTATCCGGTACAGATCTTGATTTCATCAAATGAGTCGAGGACGTCGAGTTTGGTTATAGCAAGACGCTGGATACCGTTGACCCGGATCGAGTAGCGAAGGCTTTCGATATCAAGCCATCCGCAACGTCTTGGCCTACCGGTCGTTGCTCCAAATTCTCCGCCAATGGAGCGAAGCCTGGTGCCGGTCTCATCATTCAACTCCGTCGGGAATGGCCCGTTACCCACGCGCGTCGAATACGCCTTCACAACACCCACGATCGAAGTAATCGACGTCGGCGGGATACCGAGGCCCGTGCACGCACCGCCGCTCGTTGGATTGGACGATGTGACGAACGGATAGGTGCCATGGTCAACATCCAGAAGGGCACCCTGGGCGCCCTCGGCGAGGATAGTCTGTTTCTTTGCCAACGCGTTATTGAGATAGCGCGAGGTATCGGTGATATACTCGTCGATTTTCTTGTCGAATTCCTGATACTCGTTGATGATGGCATCCACATCGAGCTGTTCGGTGTGGTAGATCTGTTTCAATAATTCGTTCTTTTCTTCGATATTGCGCTTCAGTTTCTTGCACAGAACATCCCGGTCCAGCAAGTCGACAACACGGATCCCTGTCCGCATATACTTGTCGATGTACGCCGGACCGATGCCCCGCCCGGTCGTCCCAATCTTCTGATCGCCCTGTTCTCTCAGAGAATCCAATGCCTTGTGGTAGGGCATGATCAGATGAGCATTATGGCTGATCAGCAGTCGACCCTGAATTCGGATTCCGGCCTTGGTGAGCTGATCGATTTCGTCCATGAGGGCGACGGGATCAAGGACGACACCGTTACCAATAACGCATCGGACGTGCCGATGGAAAATCCCGGATGGAATGAGGTGGAGCACGTACTGCTTCGGTTTCTCATTTCTTTTCCCGGGGAGGATGACGGTGTGGCCCGCATTCGCGCCACCCTGGTACCGGGCAACGATATCGACTTCCTCACTCAGATGGTCGACGATCTTTCCTTTCCCTTCATCCCCCCATTGTGCGCCGACGATGATTTGAACAGGCATCGATGTTCCTTCTTGCGTATGGATAGTCTACCGGAAGCGAGATTGTTTCGCGGAAGGCGGTACTCCGACACTGGCCCCTCGATGGAAAAAAGTGTATGGAAAAATTGTCCGAAAGACAAGGAGTGTGCCGTTCTCGTTCCCTTTGTTTTCTTACGTTTTAGATTTATATTGAATCTGATCGTCTGTCACAAGCAATCAGCCCTCGAAGAGTCCGGAGCATGGACAAATTCATCATCAACGGTGCGAAGAACCTCAGCGGCAGCGTCAAGATTAGCGGGGCCAAGAACGCCTCGCTCGCCTTGATGCCGGCGACCATTCTTGGCGGAGGGACCTGTCATCTTCACAACACCCCGTCACTGAGAGATGTTACAACCATGATGCGTCTCTTGGAGTCGATGGGATTGGTTTTCTCAACCCACGCGAATACGCTCACGGTCGATAGTTCGAGTGTCACGAGCTACGAAGCACCCTACGAGCATGTCAAAAAAATGCGTGCTTCGGTCTATGTGCTGGGTCCCCTGGTCTCCAAGTTTGGCTATGCAAAGGTATCGTTGCCGGGAGGGTGTGCATGGGGTCCTCGTCCGGTAAACCTGCATATCGAAGGGATGAAAAAACTCGGCGCTGAGGTCGAGTTGGAGGGGGGCTACATCATTGCGAAGGCAAAGCGACTCAAAGGTGCGCGGATTCTGTTCGACATATCCAGTGTCGGCGCCACCGGTAACATTCTTATGGCAGCCGTCCTGGCTCAGGGGACGACGATCATCGAGAACGCTGCGATGGAACCGGAGATAACTTCGCTGGCTAAGTTTCTCGTCAACATGGGGGCGCGTATCGACGGTATTGGCACAAGCAGGATCGAAGTTGAGGGAGTGGATTCGCTTCACCCCGCCGATATGACAACCATACCTGACAGGATTGAGGCAGGCACAATGCTCATCGCGGGTGCGATCGCCGGGAAGCCGGGGAAACGAATTCGTGTCGAGGGGTGCGATCCTAAACACATCGGCGCCGTTACGACCAAATTGGAGGATGCGGGTGCAAGACTGACAATCGGACAAGACTTTGTCGAGCTCGAACCCCCCGATGAAATCATCCCGGCGAATGTTACCACCGCCATCTACTCCGGATTTCCAACGGACATGCAGGCGCAATGGATTGCGTTGATGTCCGTCGCCAACGGCACGAGTGTCATCACGGACACAATCTATTTTGACCGATTTACGCACGTCCCGGAACTCATGCGGCTGGGGGCGAATATCACGCTGAAGGAAAACGTCGCGACGGTTATCGGACAGAAGAAGTTGACGGGTGCCAAAGTCATGTCGACCGATCTCCGGGCCAGTGCCTCGTTGATTCTCGCCGGACTGGCGGCAGAAGGCACGACCGAAGTTCTCCGCGTGTATCACATCGACCGAGGCTACGAGCAGGTCGAAAAGAAGCTCCAGGGTCTTGGGGCAGACATTCGTCGCGTCGCTGGCGAAGAGTTTTGAACCAAACCTTCACCGGTTTGCGCAAAGAGCCGGCATTTCATTCTCCGGCTGAAGGCCATTTCGCACACATGCCTTGTTCTCCCACCACACGAAATTGAAACTCCTCAAGCACAGATCATTCCTGCTCCCGTTTGCCTTCCTCGGTGCTGTGGCTCTTGTCTGCACTCAGATCCCGCTGCTGAATTATCTCGGGTTTGAGTTCGCATTGCTGATGTCGGCCGTCGCTGGTTTCTGCTGCGGTGTGTATTGCATCTCAGTCTGGAAGAGAGAGCCACCGCAATCCACTTCTGAGTACTGGAATGTTGTTCGCAACACATTGATGGGCTCATGTCTCCTCGCCTCGTTTCCATTTGTTCTTCTATCGCTCAACGCCCTGTTCGTGAAAAACTGTTCCTATCTGCAAGGGGTTCGACTGTATACTCTCTACGTGTTGCCTTCTGTCGTCCTGTGTGCGGCTCTTGGACTCATTTCGTGCCTTGTTGCACGAAAACGAAGGAAATCAGTTTTCGTCGTTTTGTTCCTCTCCATTCTCGCTCACGTCGCCGTCGTGACGCTCGCGCGGCCCCAGATCTTCGCCTTCAACCCCATTGTTGGATACTTCCCCGGTTTTACGTACGACGATACCTATGACGGAGAGCTTCGGCTCCTAATCTACAGAATTGGTACGCTCGCCCTTGCGGGTTTGCTTCTGGCCGCAGGCGCACTTCTTCACCGCCGGAGACTGCGGAAGGTGATCCCTTTGCCCGAGGAAGGGCAAAAGGTTTCCTCTGTCGCCATAATCATTTTCTGCTGCGTCGTTTGTGCGGGGCTTTATTCCGTGAGCGATACGGTCGGCTTTTCGTCATCCGAGAAGTTCATCACGGACCAGCTCGGAGGAAGCATCCAGACGAGACATTTCAAAATTGTCTATCCCAGGAAGCTCTTGAAGGCCGATCAGGCTCGAAGGCTTGCCATCTTGCACGAATACCTTTTTGACCGCCTGCGAACAGATCTCGAAGTAAATCCCCGCCGACCGATCACAACAATGATCTACGCATCGGCGGAACAGAAGCAACGATTCGTGGGAGCTGCCCGAACTAACTTCACAAAACCGTGGTTACGACAGATTCATATGAATCTGGAAGATGTGGAAGGGATGCTGAAGCACGAACTTGTCCACGTCATGCTGGCGGAACAAGGATTGCCCTTCCTTCAGATTGCACCCAACTCGGGACTTATCGAAGGAGCTGCTGTAGCCGCCGAAAGGGTCGAATACAATGAGCTACTCCATGATCTATCGGGCCAGATCGTTGCCCTTGGCATTCGGCCGAATATCGAAGAGATGTTTTCCCTTTCAGGGTTCTTTCGATCCTATCCCGGAGTCAGCTATGCCCTCGCGGGATCATTTTGTCGGTACTTGATCGATCGATACGGCATTTCTCGATTCAAAGCGGTCTACAAGACCGGCCAATTCGAGGCCTGGTATAGGAAGGATTTGAAGGCTCTTGTTGCTGACTGGAAAAGGGTGATCGAGGAATCACGCCCGACACCCGAGCAGCTCTTGAAGGCAGCATATCTCTTCAAGCGGTCTCCGATCTTCGCCAAAGAATGTGCCCGGGTGATCGCAAATGCAAATGCGGCAACGCGCCGATTGATGCAAAAGCGTGAATACGATGAAGCCCTCGCATCCGCCGAACGTTCTCTTTCGCTAAGCAAGAGTACCGAAGCCATCTCACAGAAGGTGAGCGTGCTCTTCAGATTGAAACGGTACCAGGAAGTGATAGAATTTGCGAAGGAGCAGTTTTCGGACTCCGCTGCAATACCGTCGCTCCTGCCAATTCGGCTGGTGCTTGGTGATTCTCATTACGCAATCGGCAACCATGATCAGGCTGCCGCGCAGTATGAACAGGTACTGAAGGTGAATCTCAACAATTCATGGAACGAGGCAGCAGCAATCCGGCTGCAACTCGTCTCGAGTGCTGAATTGAGGACCGTGCTTCGGCCTTACATCGTCGGGGAATTGAGTGATTCTGCCCGACTCGCTCTTCTTGAGGGCTTCAAAGGGACCACGAATTCAACCCGGTTGGTTCAATATTTGACGGCTCGCGAATACTATATCAAGGAGGACTATGACCGAGCCATCCGGGAACTGCGTTCCTTGATTCCCATGGAGTCTTCCATGCTTGAGTACATTCGCAACCGCCGACTGGCAAGGTCATTGTTCAACAAGGAAGAGTACGAATCAGCAAAAATCTTCTATTGGCGGGCGCTCAACGATGCCCCGAACAAGGCACATGTGCTGGAACTTGAAGAGCTTGTTCAAAAATGCGAATGGATCGTGCAGCGGATGCGATAATTCCTGCTCTCTTTCCGCCGGCCATGAATTGATTTTCCGTCATTTTTTGGCTTAATTGGTGCCGGTCAAGAAGACACCGAAGACCTTGCTATCCGCAAGCAGGGAAGACCGAATGAATCCCGAAACTGGTGTTGAACAGTTCCAACAAACCTGGAGAACGAAAATGAACCGAACTATTACTGATGTACATGCAAGAGAAATACTCGACTCTCGCGGCAACCCAACCGTGGAAGTCGACGTCGAGCTTGAAGATGGCACGGTCGGGCGGGCGGCTATTCCCAGCGGTGCCTCGACAGGCGAGAATGAGGCCGTGGAGTTACGTGATGGCGATGCCAATCGGTACAAAGGAAAGGGAGTCACAAAGGCGGTCGAGAATGTGAACACCGCTCTGGCTGAAGAGGTTGTCGGATTTGATGCGATGGATCAGGTTGGCATCGACAAGATGATGATCGCACTCGATGGCACGCCTAACAAAGGAAAACTTGGTGCCAATGCAATCCTCGGGGTATCCTTGGCGGTCGCACGAGCGGCTGCTCAGTCTCTGAAAGTCCCTCTCTACCGATACATCGGCGGTACCAACGCCCGCATCTTGCCCGCACCGATGATGAACATCCTGAACGGGGGCAAACATGCTGACAACAATGTTGACCCTCAGGAATTCATGATCATGCCGCTCGATGCACCGAGCTTCTCCGAGGCATTGAGGATGGGGGCGGAAATATTCCATTCCTTGAAGTCCGTGCTGAGCAAGAAAGGCTACAACACGGCCGTTGGCGATGAAGGTGGATTTGCTCCGAATCTGAAGTCGAATGTCGAGGCAATCGAGGTCATCCTGGAAGCGATCAGCAAGGCCGGATACAAAGCCGGAGAACAGGTGTATATTGCGCTCGATCCGGCTGCGAGTGAGTTCTACGACGCAGACAAGAAGAAATATGTGTTCCACAAATCCGACAAGTCGGAAAAGACATCGGAGCAGATGGTGAAGTTCTGGGAAGGCTGGGTGAAACAATATCCGATCGTTTCCATCGAAGACGGCATGGCGGAGAACGACTGGGATGGCTGGAAGCTGATGACAGACACCCTGGGAAAAAAGATACAGCTTGTTGGTGACGACGTTTTTGTCACAAACGTTGAATATCTCTCCAAAGGCATCGATCGTGGCGTCGCAAATTCGATTCTTGTGAAGGTCAATCAAATTGGCACTCTCACGGAAACTCTGGATTGCATTGAAATGGCGAAGCGGGCCAACTACACGACTGTCTTGAGCCACCGTTCCGGCGAAACCGAAGACGCAACCATTGCCGACATCGCCGTGGCTACAAACTCCGGACAAATCAAGACTGGCTCTGCAAGTCGCAGCGACCGAATCGCAAAGTACAATCAGCTTCTTCGCATTGAGGAGGAGCTGGATACCAACGGCTACTATGCGGGCCTGGGCGCTCTGAACGTGAACTTCTAAGCTGTGGAACACCTTAACCGACAGATTGCCCCAAGAGCTCATACGCCAATGTACAATTGGCACAAGTTCTGGGGCAGAAAAACGTGGAACGTGGTCTCAAAGTTCATAGAGACTTATTCGCCAAAGGGTGGAATCGTCATGGATCCATTCTCTGGAAGCGGTGTCACGGCCCTGGAAGCGCTTAAGCTTGGTCGAAGGGTAATAGCTGTTGATCTGAATCCGGTCGCAACAGAGATTCTCAGACTTACGATCCAGCATGTTGATCCTTTGAAACTGAGAACCGCATTTGAGCGGATTGAGAAAGAAGTTAAGACAGAAATCAATGATTTATATCTCACGGATTGCCGCAAATGTGGAAAACGAATATCAATTGAATGTGCCATTTGGCGGAGAGATGCGAAGAAAGATCTCGCCTTGAAAGAGCTTAGATATAAATGCTCACAATGTAGCGAAGTTGTTGAAAAAGGAGGTAAGCCCACCCCGAAGGACCTTTCTCATATCAAGAAAGTTGTTGCCGAATTCCGCAAGAAGAAATTATGGTATCCGAAGAATCCTCTTTACTACTCAGACGGGAGGCCATTTAAGAAAAAAGAACATTACGAATCGTTGGATGAGCTTTTTACTCCCAGGAATTTATATGCCCTCGCTATACTGATGGAAGAAATCGAACATGAAAAGGATCCACAATTGAGGGATTTCTTGAAAATCGCTTTCACTTCAATGGTGCATCTATGCTCAACGATGGGCGCAATAAGCGATCCTCTGCCTACTAGTCATCATACATCATTCTCTTCCACAGGTTGGACTCAACACAGTTTTTGGTTTGCGAAGGAATTCATGGAGCAGAATGTTTGGAGCAAGTTCGAAAGTTCTATCTTGGGCCATCAGGGATTGCTGAAAGGAAAAGTTGAATCGAATGAGTTTTTCAAAGATGTAAAAGTCACCGCGAAGGTCGAGGATGTTCTGAGCGGACGTGCCGACATTTGCATCTGTACGAGTTCCTGCATCAATATTCTAGAGAAAATGTCTCCTCGCACTGTGGACTACATATTCACCGATCCTCCTTACGATGCGTCAATTCAGTACGGCGAACTGGCGTATATGTGGGCCGCGTGGCTGAAAAAGGATAATCGTTACGTCGATAAGATATCGGCTGACGAGATTGTACGCAATGAACGGCAACATAAAGACTTCGAAGTCTATCACAGCCTGCTCCGAAGAAGTTTTGACGGGATGTCCAAGGTGCTTAAACTCAATCGCTATTTGACACTAACGTTTCACAATCCCACTTTTCAAGTTCGAAATGCGACAATCCGAGCGGGTGTATTCTCGGGTTTTGATTTTGAGAAAATTCATCACCAACCGACTGCGCAGAAATCAGGGAAATCGTTGCTTCAACCATTTGGCTCTGCTCAAGGAGATTTCTACCTAAGATTTCACAAGCCTCAGTCAGAACGTACAAGAATCGGAGTGCCGGAAGAGATTGATGAAGACAGATTCGAGAAAATTGTCATCGACACGACTGTGAAACTTCTGGCAGAACGGGCTGAACCTACTCCGTACACCATGGTGATCAACTACATCGATCCGGTTCTCGCGAATCATGGCTTTTTCTCCAGCCTCAAGACAGGAATGGACGTTAAGACAGTTCTGAAGAAACATATCGGCAAAGAATTCAAGTTGGTAGAGGAACGCCTTGGAGGGGTGAAGGGGCAACTGTGGTGGTTTAAAGATCCAAAACAGATAGCGCGATTGGAAGAGACACCGCTCACAGAACGTGTGGAACAGACAGTATTTCGCATTTTGCAGGCCAAGGGGAAAATTACTTTTACGGATGCGTGGGAAGCGGTCAGTATCGAGTTCCCAAACTCTCTTACCTCAGATAGCACGAGCATCAAGGAAGCGTTGGAGCAGTACGCTCGCCCGGTGACAGGTGGATTTTGGCTGCTGAAGCCGCAAGTCAGAAATCGTGTAAATCAACACAGTGAGATTATCGCAATACTGGCCGAAACAGGGCAAGCACTTGGATACAGAATCTGGGTGGGAAAGAAGGAACAAGCAGACAACGCGTCAGGCATCGTTGGTATAAATAGGAGTCTGAAATCCTATGTGAATGCCAATCTGGCTAATGTCTCGAATATTCGCGACCTCAAAACAGCCGAAATGATCGATCTCCTTTGGCTCAAAGGGAATAAGATAGTGGCGGCGATTGAGGTGGAATCGACAACAACGATGACCAGCGGTCTCGTGCGCGGATCGAATCTTCCTGCCGATGTTCCAAAATACCTTGCCATCCCTGAGGAAAGAGAAGATCAATTCAATCGCAAAATGAAGTCTCCGATGTTCTCAGAGCGGTTCGAGCTAGACAGCTGGAAGCTCCTGTTTTTTGATGGATTGAGGAGCAACTACAAGAAATTGATTTCCGGATCAGTGTCGATTGAAAAGCTTACGGACAGCAAGATGAAGGCTGGCGTGATTAAAGAGTCCGAAGCGGAATATAGCCTATTCTCCTAAAGTGAAACTATGCTGACAAAAATCAAATTCGGAACAGACGGTTGGAGGGGAATAATTGCGGACGATTTCACGTTCGAAAACCTCGCAAGAGTTGCGCTTGCAACGGCCAAGTACTTCAAACGTCACAAGAAGATCAAAAATGGTGTCATTGTCGGCTATGATTCGAGATTCTTATCCAGAGAATTTGCTGAATTGACAGCCACGGTTCTTGCCAACAAAGGGATTACAGTATTACTCTCCGACAAAATATCTTCCACGCCGATGGTGTCGCTCCTGTGCAAGAACTTGAATGCCGCCGGCGGCGTTGTGATTACGGCGAGCCACAATCCTGCGAAGTACAATGGTTTCAAACTCAAGGGAGATTTCGGTGGTCCGGCACATCCCGAGATGATTGCCAAGCTGGAATACGAACTCAAGAAGGTCATAAAGACAACTGTCAAGAACCGGAAGACCTTCCGAGACCTGGTCGACAAGGGGACAATCAAGAAGATCGATTTCACCAGCTTGTACGTCGAGGACGTCAAGAAGAAACTCAATCTCGAGCTGATTGCTTCTGCGGGAATCAAGGTGGCTTACGATGCGATGCATGGCGCCGGACAGGGTGTCATGGAGCAGCTTGTCCCTCTTCGCGTATCACTGAGAGGATCCTACAATCCCTCGTTTGGAGGAGGACATCCCGAGCCATTGCCCCAGAACTTGACGCAGCTTGCCGCCGAGGTCGTTCATCATGGTTGCGACATTGGCATTGCGACAGACGGCGATGCCGACCGGGTGGGAGTGATTGACGAAAAAGGCAATTTCGTCGATTCCCATAGAATCTTTGCGCTGTTGTTGAAGTACCTCGTTGAAGAAAAGAAATGGCGGGGGGAAGTCGCGAAATCCTTCTCTGTCAGTCAGATCATCAACAAAATGTGCGACCACTACGGACTCGTGCTCCATGAGACGGCAATCGGATTCAAGTATCTCTGCCGGCTGATGACGGAACGCGATATTCTCATCGCGGCGGAGGAGAGCGGCGGCCTCGGTGTCAAAGGTCATCTTCCGGAACGCGACGGTATCTACATCGGACTTCTGCTCGCCGAGGTGATGGCCACGCGCCAAAAGAAGCTGAGTGAGCTGGTCGAAGAACTGATGGGACAATTTGGCTGGCACTATTTCAATCGCTTCGATGCCCATCTGACCGAAAAGGAAAAAGTACGGACTCTTGCTCTGCACAAGAAAGGGCTGACCAAGATCGCCGACTATCCCATTCGGCGCGTCGAGACCAAGGACGGGTACAAGTACTTCCTCGATCATGGGTGGGTGCTGGTTCGACCTTCCGGGACGGAACCCCTGATTCGCTACTATGCGGAAGCCGATTCGCCGGAAGCCGTGGAAACATTGTTGAAGGCAGTCCGCGGCCAGTAATTGTGTTGCGTCATTTCATGCATTTCATGAGAGGGGCGACGATACCATCATCGCCCCTCTTTTCTATCCAACCAGAAGGGTTTTCAAGGTTTATGCGCCTATTCTTCCTCATGTTTCTCCCGATCATCCTGATCGCCGGCTCGAATCCAAAATCCGCCACTGCTGTCCGGACGCCGAAAGCTCCGACGATCGACGGGAAACTCAACGAACCGGAGTGGCAGCTCGCAAAGCCGGAAACCGATTTCGTCCAGCTTGAGCCCATCGAGGGCGCCCACCCCAACGAGCGAACGGAAATCAGATTCTTGTACGACGACGATGCCCTCTATGTTAGCTGCAGAATGTTCGACTCGGATCCCTCGAAAATCGTCGCCCGTCTGGCGCGAAGGGATGATGAGATTGAAGCAGACTTCGTTTCTCTCAGGATCGACAGCTACAATGACAACCAGACCAACTATGAGTTCACGGTCAATGCTGCCGGAGTGAAAACAGACATCCTTCAGTTTGATGACGGAAGGAAGGAAGATCCTTCCTGGGATGTGGTGTGGGATGCTGAAACGTCTATTGACGACGAAGGATGGATTGCCGAACTGAAGATCCCTTTCCGCGTGTTGCGATTCGCTCAGAAGGACGAACACGACTGGGGATTGCAGATTATCCGCCGGGTTTCGCGCACACAAGAACGGCAGTACTGGGTTCTGATACGAAAAAGTGAGAGCGGCTGGACATCAAAGTTCGGCCATCTCATAGGTATCCAGAAAATTCCGGATGCGACAAATCTCGAATTGCTTCCCTATGGCGTCGGCAGCGGACGATTCGTTCCGGTTTCTCCGGCCTATCCAAACGGCCGGGAGCTCAAATCCGATGCCGGATTCGATCTCAAATACCGACCGTCCGGCCGGATTACGGTCGACGCCACCATCAACCCCGATTTCGGCCAGGTCGAGGCCGATCCTGCAGTCCTCAATCTTTCCACCTTCGCGACATTCTATCCTGAAAAGAGACCATTCTTTATAGAAGGCTCACAAATCATACGGTTCTCGACTTTTGGAGATGATTTTGGTCCGGGTCTGTTTTATTCGCGACGAATCGGACGCCCCATTAGAGTCGAACCCTCGCCGGGGGGGTACGTCAAGAATGAACCATATTTCGCCACAATTCTCGGTGCGGCGAAAATCTCCGGCAAGATGCAGGATGGACTGTCGATCGGCGTTCTGGAAGCTGTCACGAGGGAAGAACGATCCACGTTCGTCGATTCAGTCGGCAACGCATCCGATCAGAGGGTGGAGCCCCTGTCAAACTTCAGCGTCTTCCGTCTCCGCAAAGACATTCTGGATAATTCCAATATCGGGCTGATCTTGACGAATGTGAGCCGGGATGGTTCACTCCCTGCAGTCACAGGTGGAGCAGACTGGAATATCCGTTTCCTGGAAAGCGAGTACCGGTTGGATGGCTTCATTGCCCTTTCGCACACCACACATGCCGATCGTATCGTCCAAAGCGTCTTTGGCGGCCGCTATCTCGACGGCTCCGCCGGCAAAGTGAGCTTCAACAAAGAGGGGGGAGAACACTGGCGTTGGACGCTCGGATACGATTTCACCTCCAAGGAATACAACATCAACGACATCGGATACTTTCGACGACCGAATGATCATGGTTCCGCCAATACCATTCGGTATCGCGACGATGTGCCGGGTACATACCTCCGGCGATGGGACATCAGCGCTACCTATCACTATCGGTTGAATTTCGACAACACGGAGCTCTTTAATTCGTTTCAACTGAGCAGTGATATCCTTTTATCCAACTACTGGGATGCGGAGGTGAAAGTTGGTGTAGACCAGGGAAAGTACGACGATCGTGAAACACGGGGGAACGGAATGTACCGCAAGCCCTCGAACCGACAAATCCAGTTGGAACTCGGTTCGGATCCCCGTTTTCCCGTTACGGGCAGACTGGAGGCAGGCGTTTCCAGCGACACCCGCGGGAGCAGTTCCTGGGTCTTGCAGTCAGAACTCGAGGTCAAGGCGGCCTCGAACATAACCCTTCAATTCGCGCTGAATCATAGTGAGACCAACAAGTTCTTTGCATGGGTGGAAAACCTCACTTCTGAGGATGATCCGGGGCTTCCGGCAAACCGCACACACAGTATCTTCGCCGAGCGAACGGTCAGCGAATGGGATCTGACCTCGCGCGGCTCATTCGTTTTCACTCATAATCTGACACTCCAATATTACCTGCAACTGTTTTTTGCAAAAGGGAGATTCGAAAATCCACAGCGTATGCAGTCGGAAGATTCGTTCGTTCCCTATCCGCTCGCCGTCCCGGACTTCAATGAACTCTACTTGAACTCCAATGTGGTCCTGCGCTGGGAGTACTTGCCGGGAAGTACCGCCTATCTGGTCTGGTCGCAGTCAAGGAGTGGCGAACGAGGCTCGTACAACACTCCGTTCAGGGACAATTTCGGCAATGTATTCGGATTGCCCTCCACGAATGTCCTGCTGTTAAAGATCAGCTATTGGCTGAGCTACTGATGACACAGCAAATTCGCTTGAAACATGGAGACGAAGTTCAGTTGGACATCACCTCGTCAGCGTTCGAAGGGGGGGCCGTCGCCCGCCTCCATGGTCTTGTGGTGTTTGTGGAAGGAGCGATCCCCGGCGATCGCGTCACTGCCCGAATTCTGAAGTCGAAGCGGAATCACGCTGAAGCCAAACTCATCGACCTCATCACGCCTTCTCCAGACCGAGTCGAGCCCCGATGTTCACATTTCGGTGTGTGCGGCGGGTGCAAGTGGCAGCAGGTGAAGTATGAGGCTCAACTCCGATTCAAACAGCAACATGTCGTCGATTCCTTTCAGCGCATCGGTGGATTCGAACACCCCCAGGTTCTGCCCATCATTGGTGCCGATCCGATATTCTTCTATCGCAACAAGATGGAGTTTTCCTTTTCGGAGCAGGAATGGCACCTGACACCCCCACCAAAGCCGAGCATCGGCCCTCAGCCTGAATCCTCGGACGTGGGCACCAAGGGTTCATCCGCTGAGACCGCTCAGTCGTCCGTCTTCCTGGGTCTTCACGTTCCTCAACGATATGACAAGATCCTGGACGTCACGGCCTGCTACCTCCAATCGGAACTCTCCAATAGAGTCGTGGAATTCACGCGGGACTTCTGCCGGCAGAACAGGAAAGAAGTCTATTCATCCGACCTTGATACAGGTTATCTCCGGTTTCTCGTCATTCGACAGAGCAAACGGAACAACGAATTGATGGTGAACCTGGTGACGCGAACGGATGATTCGGAGTTCATGACTCGATATGCCAGAACCCTGATGGAGACCGTGACCGGCATTACGACCATCGTGAACACGATAAATTCAAAGAAAGCACAGATAGCCTTCGGCGATCAAGAGCGACTGTACGTTGGAGACGGTACTATTCGGGAACGGCTGGGCGAGCAGACGTATGTCATTTCGCCGGGCTCGTTTTTCCAGACCAACACCGAACAAGCTGAACGGCTCTTTGACGCCGTGAAGGAGTTCGGAGAGTTCAAGAGCTCGGACGTTGTGTATGATCTTTATTCGGGGACAGGCTCGATTGCGATGTTCATTTCGTCAGCCGTGAAGCAGGTCATTGGCGTCGAATCGGTGGAGAGCGCTGTTCGGGATGCTGAGCGCAATACGAAGGCGAACAACATCAGCAATTGCCATTTCGTCCTTGGCGACCTGAAGGATCGGCTAACGAAGGATATGAGCTGGATGCAGGATTTTCCCCGGCCCGATGCGATCATCGTGGATCCGCCGAGGAGCGGTATTCATCCAAAGGCGATTGAACGGCTGGTGGAGATGGGATGTCCCAGGATTGTCTATGTGAGCTGTAATCCTGCCACGCAGGCGAGAGATGTGAAGGCCCTTTGCGCGGGAGAGAAGTATATACTGGAAAAACTCCAGCCTGTGGACATGTTCCCGCACACGTACCACATCGAAAATGTAGCGCTGCTGACGCTTAGCTGAGGTAAACGCCTACCTGAACTTCTTCGTGTAGATGTAGATTACTTTGTCGCTCGTGCCAGGGCCCACACTCGGGGCTGCACCGACCCAACGAATAATTTCCACGCGATCGATTTGATGCACGTCGACAATCACATCGAGGGAGCCTGGAATGTACTGGACATACGCTCCATCGAGATAAATGAGATACGGTGGACGATCCAGCCCCCTTCGAAGACGCGAAGTCGAGGCTGTCGTTTGATCCATCGTGCCCAACAAATCAGTAAGCTTCTCAGCACCGACTTTCTTTATTTCTTCTGCTGTGTAGATCGTGCTGCCATATGGCTGATTCAGTAGTCGCTTGTTCTCTTGTTCTGCCGTTACGGAGACCCCTTCCTGCTCTATCACCTCGGGCTGCAACTGAACTTTCAGCGAAATCCGTTGTCCAGGTGTCAAGCGGATTGCTCGAAACCACTTCCGATATGCCACGTGACGGATTTCCAGCGCGTAAAGGTCGGGGGGGATGTTTGGGATCTCGAACTGTCCGCTTGTGTCACTGGCGGCACCGTACGGTGTCCCGTTGACGAGAACGCTCGCGAGTGGAATCGGGGCTTTTGTCTGAGCGTCAATGATTATGCCGGAGAGGACGGCCCGATCCTGCGAAAGGAGGGCCGACCAGACCATGATGCCAAAAAGTACAGATTTCGCAGCCCTTCGTCTGATGCATTGAATCTCCGGATATCTCTTGTCAAGCATCGTTCCTTCCTCGTCCATCTCTCATCGCCGTCTCAGGTTCCTCCGTCTATTGTGGGATGGGGGGACCCGTTCCGGTCGATCCTTCAACAGTAGAGTTTTGGTCAAAAGATTTGTAAAGCATGTAGACCACACCCACGAATAGAACTGCAGCCGCTGTGACGACATACCATGGAGTCCCAGACTGCAGCTTGCGTTCGCCGAATTGCCGTGCTGCATCCGGAATTGTCGTCGACAGGAAGTCCGTAATCTCGCCGGAATAATCTCGCTGATCGTCATACACGATATCTGCATTCTCCACATTGATCACTCGGACTTTGAGAGCGTAGAGTCTGCCGCGTCGTGAAATCGAAGCAAACAAGATCTTCTTGACTCCAAGAACCTTCCCGATGTCAGCCAGACAGAGAGAATAGTCGCATGTTTGGAGATTTGCAACGTTGGCGTCAGTGAGAACAGAATCCATTTCCTTCCGTTTCAGCACTTCGTACAGACTCAGCGATTGAAGAATCTCGACGAACTTTTCTCTTGCCAGCTCTGCCTGCTCCCTGGAGACATCTTTTTCTCGAAACGGGAGTACGGCGATTTTCTCGGCGGGATTGTTCTGAATTCCAGCTGTTGCGAATGCCGCCGACGAGAATCCAAGAATAGCGACTGCCAATATCACCAACAGTTGAATAGCTTTGGTCATGTGCGTAGAGAACCGGAAATTAGCGCGATGTATTAGAAGACCAGCGTCGTGTCGACGAAGATTCCATTTGCTGCGAAAAGCTCAATCAAATGTACTCCAGTTCGGGTTGATTTCAAAATCAACGTCGTATCAAATCCCACATCCCCCGGCGTGTACTGAACGTTTGGCAGCTCGACTTGTCTACCCCAAACGCCAATTTGGATTAGACTGTCGGTTTGAACAGTATTGATTCTGTCGAAATGAAATGCCGATGTCCCGCCGAAAATGCCGACCAGTTTCACGGGAATCCGGCCCTGATACGCCGTGTCCGGAACCTGGAAATCAGTAATGAATCCGAGGACCGGAGCATCGATCGTCTCTTCATAGGATGATACCGGATTGCAGGTGAAAGACGCCAATGCGACGATAATGGCTACGAAAACTAGGCTAAGCGTCGACAGTTTGATTCTCATTTGGTAAATCCCCCCAAAAAAATCCCCGGGAAAGAGATCTTCCCGGGGATGTTATTGTCAATCCCAACGTGATTCTACCAGAGTTCGTTACGCGCCGGATCGGCTGGTACATTCGCATTCGTTGTAGTTTCGCTCTCAGGATACAACCATCGGAGAGGAATACCCGTCCTGCGCAGTGGCGTTCCGTCGGTTTGATTGACACGCCGCATATCATGGTAGTCCTGACCTTCAAGCTGCAACTGGAGGTACTTCTGTTTCAGGACTTCAGTGATGAATGCTGCGGTCGTGGCAAAATCACCAGCCACTTTCGCCGTTAATCCCGCTCCGGTTCTAATCGCATTCAAATCCGCAAGAGCCCCAGCAGTGACGCCGCTGGTCCTTGCTGTTGCTTCCGCCCTAATGAGCAGATTCTCCTGATAGGAGATGAGCGGGAAACGTGCGTTGTACGGTCCATACTTCAGCAGGCCTGCAGCTCTGCCCGGTGTGAGCTCGTCGCCAGTACCTCCGAGATCGCCATAGATGTCGTGACCGACAATTTGTGTCGCCCCCGATCCTGTGACGATGGTGAAGTAGGCTGTGCGTCGACTGTCGGTGGCGGTCGAATCGGTCGATCCCTTTCCGCGCAACAGATCCATGTAGTACTTGTTCGCGCGAATCGGATTCCCGGCCTCAGTATTGACCCAATGTCCCCACGGAGCATACTCTCCCGTGGTTGTCGTATAGACTGAGTACACGCCATTGGCGGCGGCGGAAATACCGCTATTGGCAGCAGTGACTGCGGCGGCATAGTTCAACGTGTGCATGAGGTATCGTGCTTTCATGGTATAGCATGCCGCGATCCAGCGAGCGCCGTTGTTTGGTGCAATGTCGCCGCTGAAATTTAGATCGCGTGCCTCTGCTGCTGTGGGTACTCCTGCTTGAAAGCTCGCGATAGCTTGATCCAGAAGTCTCTGGACTTCGGCATACGCCGCCGTCTGAGTCACAAACAGAGGCTGTAATGGCGATATGTCAATCGGTATCGAGCCGTACATAGCGGCGTTCTCTCCGAGTGCAAGCGCTTTGTAGAAACATGCTATGCCGACATACAGGTTGGCATACGCCGTGGGAACACCTGCCGTCGCCGCGTTGTCAATGATATCATTGGCAAGTTTCACGACGTGGTATGAGTTCAGCCAATTGTAATCATCGGGACTACTGATGCTCCGATCAATGGTGTAGGTGTTCCACGCCGCAGGTTGGGGTCGTCCCAAACCGGTCGGGGCGCACATCTGCCTTGTCCAGATGCTCAAGAGACGGGAACGATCGGCGGAGTACCAATCGCCGACCGCCGACTGTAATCCCACGAGTACTGCCTGTTGACCTATATAGGTTCTGACGTTCCCATCGTTGACGGAATTCGGACTAAAGTTGATGCCAGACAAATCTGAATCACATCCCAGTAGTGAAATCGCCATGCCACCGACTACCAGGAGTGAAATCAATGTGCAGAAGTGATTCGTTTTCATTGTTCATTCTCCCGGAGGTTAGTAGTTAATGCCAATGTCGAAACGGAACGAACGGATTTGCGGAAGCGTGAAATAGTCCATTCCTCGTCCTTCCGCCTGCGCAAATGTATTGACCTCAGGATCATACCCGTCATAATCGGTCCATGTTTTCAGGTTTCGCGCTGAAAAGGTAAACACGATCGATTCGATGTTGAAGAACGGAACCTTTCTCCATCGATATGCGACGGTGACATCTCTCAACTTCACATAGGAGCCGTCGACGACGTGAGGTTCGTTGATGTTGAAGCCGTTCCCGTACGTCCTGTAGTAGACTTCTTTCGTCAGTTGTTGACCCGGGGCGAACTTGAGAGCGCCGCTGTAGAGTCGCAACGTGTCTGTGGGTCCGTTTCCGACCCAGATGACGGGATCTCCGTTCTGATTGAACCAGGGATCTTTTCGATCCTCCGTGTCTTTGTGCGTTCCGAAGTTGTACATCGCACCGCGAGTGCCATTCCAAACTTTGAATCCAAACGCGGCTTGCACGAGGACTGATGCGGTCAGGTCTCCGTTGAAGAACGTGAAGTCGTTCCGGATGGCCCCTGTCCAATCAGGATCTGTTTTGCCGAGTTCGACCGGTACAGAGCTAAACAGCGGTGCGTTTTTGATGTAGCGACTGGTCACATTGTCATAGCGTGTGGCGTCGTTCGGATCCGAATAGACGATATTGTTGTTTGCATCGCGCAGATATCCTGATCCCAGCCACGTTCCGAGCGGTTTTCCCTCCTTGGCAATGTTGTAATTGCCGACGAATGCACCCTGCAATGTTACGTAGGAATTCGAGAATCCCTCCAATTTGGTGACTTCATTCTTGTTCTGGGCATAGTTGAGGCCAAGAATCCAGGAAAAGTCGTCCATCCTGATGGGATTGAAGTCTAATTTCACTTCGAAGCCTTTGTTCCACATTTCACCGGCGTTACGGAATTGCGAGTTATAGCCGGTGGACGTGGGCACGTTGACAAACAGGAGAAGCTGCGTAATATCCTGCTTGTAGTACGAAAACTCTGCGCTGATTCTCCGATCCAACAATGCCATGTCAAAACCGACTTCGATTTCGGTGTTTATTTCCGGCTTGATTGCCTGGTTACCCTGGCCAGTATTATGCCTGATACCGAGTTGGTTCGATTTGCCGGCACTCGTGCCACGTCCCCAAGGATCGAAGAATCCGGCAGTCGTATACGTTGTGTTCGTGGCATATGTGTCAGGAGTCCGTCCTGCCCGACCCCATGCACCACGGATCTTGAATTCGTCGATGATCCCCTTCAAATCCTTCATGAAGGATTCTTGGCTAAGGCGATAAGCGACACTGGCTTTTGGATAGTAGTACACGATCCCTGCCGTTCCGAATGTTGAACCAGCATCTCGTCGTACTGCTCCAGTGACAGTCAGTTTGTCCCAGGCGTTCAGCATACCCTGGACATAGTATGAATAGATGCGGCTCTCCGACCTGCTGGAACCGGCATTCTTGCTGATTCCTGCTCCAATCTCACCGTAGAAGGGGAGTGTGTTGGTGGAGGAACCGCTGGTCGTATTGCGTACGAAGAAACTCAACTGCTGACCCAGAATCAGTGTGCCAAGGAAATCCTCACTGAACTGATATTTTCCCGTCGCTGAGAGGTCTGTATTAACGACGTCATTTGTGTAGCGGTTCTGATTGATGGCACCCAGCCGGTTTGCAGTGGCAGCTGCATCATTGAACAATCGCTCTCCGGTGAACTGGTTATAGCGATCCCATCCGACGTTCCCAGAAAAACGAAGTCCTTCAAGTACATCATAGTCAAAACCGGTGCTATGGATGAACCTGGTCAGCTCTGTCTTGTAGGTATTGAACTCCATCGTCCAGCGCGGGTTATCGTAGGATGCAAACCTGCGTTGTCGAACGCCGTCGTCTTCCAGGAACTTGTTGTTGTCGAATTCAGGCGGAGTGCGGAGCGAACCGAGGAGAATGCCTGAAGTGTTGCTGCCGTCCTGCGGAAGATTTGTCAGAGAATTGATATAGTTTGAATTACTCCTGATGCTGAGATTTGAAAATGGCATGTAGTTCAAATTAAGCCGGAGGTTCTCACGCGTGTAATCGGATTTGATTGCCACGCCAGTCTGTTGCGTAAACGTACCCGATACGAGGTACTTGAACATCTGCGATCCGCCGGAAACGCTTAACGTGTGCTCACCAAGATGCCCCGTGCGGAAAATGTCCTTATCGTGTGCATAAGTGGGCGTCCCGGGTGCCAAAGCGGCTCCGTACGAATCCGTGCTTCCACTGCCCGGGCTACCGGGTGTATAGGGAATCCGTTGTCCGAATGTAGTTTGAAGTGGGACGCTGCCTGCGATCTCATCCCAGCTCACAGAGCTGCTATAATGGATCCGTGCAAATTTTCCCGGCTCAGCCTGTTTTCCGGATTTCGTCGTAATGAGTACGACTCCATTCCCAGCACGTGAGCCGTAGATTGCGGCGGCAGAAGCACCCTTGAGGATTTCCATCGATTCGACGTCGTTCGGATCGATATCGGATCCTCGATTTGCTCCTTGCTTTGTTCCGGAGCCGTCATAGATAAACGAGTCGTCGAGCGGAACGCCGTCTACGACGAGTAGTGGTTGTGAACTACCGGTGATCGTTCTTCGACCACGAATGACCATGTAGGTGCCCGTTCCCGGCGTACCAGTACTCTTGGTGATCTGGACTCCCGGTGCTTTGCCCATGAGTCCGTCTTGAACGGATGTTACCGGCAACTTGGCAATATCTGCGCCCGATATCTTCGCAATAGAATTGCCGAGCTGCGAACGCGGAATGTCGCCGGAAAGACCAGTCACAACGACCTCATCGGTCTTAAGAACATCTTGCTGAAGACTGAAATTGACTTCACTGATCTTACCGGTTGTAACTTCAACGTTCTGCTGCGAGCTTGTGTAGCCGAGGAATCGTGCAACAATCATATACCTCCCGGGAGACACCGCTTTCATTTCAAAAACGCCTTCAGCATTGGTCGACGCGCCACGATTTGTTCCTTGGAGAATAACATTGGCGCCGATCAGTGCATCGCCCGTTGAAGCGTCATCGACCTTTCCTCGTATGCCACCCGTTGTTTCTTGCGCGACCAAAACCGGCGTCAAGCACAATGCCAGTGCCACAAATGCAAGAAAAACGAGTGATAGATGAAGAAGAGTTTTTCTCATACATCCTCCTGCGTTTAAACTTGTGGAAGAAGATACTGCGTTGATTACGAGGAATAGCAGTACAGAAACGAACACACAACTGGAAACCAGATTGTCTCAATAATTGCCGGTTGGTCACCTCCTTAACGAAAAAAAAAGGGGACTACCACACACTTCCGTTATCCCCCGGAAATCTGCGGCTTCCCCCCTGTTTGATGGTAAAATGTAGTCTACTTGCGAGGCATTGTCAAGGGAAAAAAATGGTTCCTCAGTTTGGATTCTCAGAATTGAGAATTTGTTCCTTTCGTCTTAACGAACAGCAGTTGCCCCGATTCCAAATGCGACGGAAAACCTGTGGTCGAATGCGGTATGTGACCAACGCATAGTCCAAAAAAACTATCGCCGTGTCATTATGACGATCGCTCCGCTGGTGTTACCCAAGCTGAAGTTCAGATGAGCGGACGGGGGATCGCGATATCAAAAGAGGGAAATTTCGGAGGGCATACCAGTAGCTCAAGAGTAATCTCTGGTTATGGGAAACAAATACCCCCTTCGTGCAGCAAGCTTGGAAGGAAGACTATTTCAAATTGGCTTGATAGAACGAACTCAACGACTGCTCGTACCGTTTGGCTCCGACATCCCAAACATCGTTGTGGTTTGCCCCTTCGATGATAAAAAGGTCTTTTGGTGGGTGTGCGGCATCAAAGAGCTCCCGGGAGTGACGGGCTTCGATAAAGGTATCTTGTGCGCCATGAATGAACAGAATCGGACATCTGATTTTGGCAACATCATCCAGCGGCGAGACTTGGCGTGCCTTGAAGCCAGCGACTTTTTGAGATCGGGCAAGTGCCACATTTCGCAGGAAATGCCATGGGAGTCTGATCAACCTCCGCTGATAGTCCACGGTGACAGACCGCAACGTGGTGAAGCTCGCTTCTGCGGCAACGGCCGCAATCCGGACATCGATCGCCGCTGCCTGGATTGCGACAGCGGCTCCCATCGAGGTACCGAAAAGGCCGATCTTGCCAGGTGTCAGGTCCGTTCGCTGCTGCAAATAGTCGATGACCGTTGAAACGTCGTGCTTCTCGAAGAATCCATATGTACAGAAGTTGCCTCCACTTTCGCCGTGGCGGCGCGAATCGTAAAGGAACACATGATACCCTCTTGAGAAAAAAAAGCGAGCCAACGCCACGCCGCCGATCTTACAGTCAGCCACACCGTGCAGATAGATGATCGTGCCTCTGGCCTTCTTAGGTTGGCGAATGAGCCAACAACTCAGATCGATCCCATCTGGCGTCTTAACGATGACATCTTCCTGTGGCAGTCCGGCATTTGATGGTTCAAGAATTGTCGTGAATCGTGAATACCACTCTTTTCTCCTCCGGTGAGGTTGGAGCAGGATCATCGGTCCCATGACAAGGATAACGCAAGCTGCGCTGAAGAGGAAGAGAAGCATCACAAAGATAATTGCGAGGAACAAGGTCATATTGTTACTTGGATATATGAAATGATCGATGCGGCGAGACAGGCCAGCGGATCTGGACCTACATCGCTCCTGAACGAATGCGCTCTCAATATAGAGACGGTGTCTCTTGGAAGCAAGATTACGATTCGGGGAATCATTTGGAGAAGTCTGCCACATTGATTCTCGCTGCATGCGTAACTATCTTGACCGCAAACGTCTGTACGACGATTATTATGGTCATGGAGAACTTGGAGACAGAGACCCTGATGCCGGAAAACTTTCCGTCTGTGGATGTCTGCCATCGACGAAAGACCATCTGGAACGCAACAATGACGATTTTATTCCGAAGTATACTTCGAGGATCACCTCGAAAGGCCGGGAAATGAGCTGTTTTTGACGATTTCCCGCCGATTGTTGGTGTTTCAAACCAGAAAACACGTGCTGCGACTCATGCGTGGCTACAACCATTTGGCATACGTGGAGGTCTAATTCTATGTCAGACGCCAAGGGCAAATCGGATCCAATGCAAGTCGATGACAGGGATCTCATCCTGAAAGCCAGACAGGGAAACATAGCCGCATTTGAGCAACTCGTTCAGAAATACGACAAGAGGGTGTTCTCGATCGCCTCGCAATATGTTCAGAGTTCCGAAGACGCGAAAGATATCTACCAGGAAGTTTTCGTTCGAGTCTTCAGGGGGCTTCCAAAGTTTGAGTTGCGGAGTGAGTTCTCGACGTGGTTGTATCGCATTACAACGAATGTGTGTCTGACGCACAGGGCCAGGTCCAGGAAGCACAACCATGCATCATTGGACGACAGGCATGACGACGAAGAGCGACACGGACGGCCGCTGAAAGGATCAGTCCGTGACGAAGAAGCTACTGACCAGCGCTTGATTGATTCCGAGATTTCGAGCAAGGTCAGGCAGGCATTGAAATCGATTTCGGCAAAGCAACGCATGGTTTTCACACTTCGCCACTACGAGGGGTATAAACTGAAAGAGATCGCAGCGATCATGAAGTGTAGCGAAGGAACTGTCAAACGATATTTATTCACAGCGACAGAACGAATGAGAAGCCAGCTCAAAGAAATGATGGAGTGAATCTATGAGCCGAAAATCCCTACAAGAACTTGTGCAGCTCTACTTCTATGATGAACTGTCCCCCTCCGACAAGCAGCGCGTCGAAGATATGCTTGCGTCCTCGGCGGAATGGCGGGCCGAACTGGACGAGCTGAAGAAACTCCATCGCCTGATGATACAACACATGACCCCAGACGTGTCGGATCAACTTCTTCAGGAAGCACGGAGCGAGCTTCGGGCAGCAATCAGGATTGAGCGAGCACGACAGCCATGGACGCAACGGTTTGCGGAATTCTTTGGAGAGTCTGTCTTCGTAGAGTACCGTCTTGTTTTTGGTGGCGTAGCCACCCTTGCCCTGGGATTCCTTCTGGGATACGCCATCTTCGCAACACCTGGCTCGGACCATGGCCCGTCGCTGTTCAGCCAGGCGTCGAGTAGTTCGGTCATCGATCAGGGCGAGCCTCTCTTGACCAATGTCAGGTTCGTGGAACGGGGATCGAAGGATGGAACGGTCGAGTTGACATTCGACGCGGTCACGCCCATTCGCGTCAAAGGAAATATCAACGACGATCGCATTACCAAGGTTCTTGCCCGGGCTATGCTCAACGAACAGAATCCCGGAGTCCGTTTGCGGTCCGTTAGTACTTTCTCCGATCAATCGAGAATTCAGCGCTCGACGGAAAAGGAAGTGAAGTCTTCTCTCATCGCCGTCATCAAGTACGACGAAAACCGGGGTGTTCGCAAGGAAGCATTGAAGGCGCTCCAGAAGTTTCCGGTGGATGATGATATCGTCGAGGCGATCCTGTTTGTCCTGAAAAATGAGAAGCATACGGGCATGCGCATCGCAGCGATTAATTTTCTCGATTTTGCAAAGTTGATGGGAAGTCCCGTCGACAAGGATCTGCTCGAAATGTTGAAGGAAAAAATGCAATCAGACGATAACAACTACATTCGAATCCGCGGCAGCGCGGCATTCCAGGAGGCAAGACAATGAAACAGTACCTAGTTCTTTCCCTATTCTTCCTTGCGTTCACGTCCGCAAGGTTTGTCCAAGCTCAGGACTTTGCACAGACAGGCGGCACCAGCGACCAGGGAGAGCGTACGAAATCGTTCACCGTCTCGAAAGGCGGGACGATTGAAGTGTCCGTCGGAGTTGGCGACATTCGCCTCGTTCCGTGGAACAAGAACGAAGTGTACGTGAAAGCGATCGGCATCGATGAGGATGAAATGGATCGACTCAAGATGACGCAATCGGGAAACACGGTACGCGTGTCGTATCGGCCGAGAGGCGGCTGGTCGCATGGCAACGTTGAATTCGAGATCAGCCTCCCGGAAGAGTTCAACACGGACATCAGCACCTCCGGCGGCGACATCGAGATCAGCGGCACGATGAACGGCAAGATCAAGGGCTCGACCTCAGGGGGGGAAATTAAGCTCAAGAATATCGGGGGCACGGTTGACATGTCGACTTCCGGCGGTGATGTCCGCGTTGGGGACATTTCCGGAGACGGCGAGTTGAGGACATCGGGTGGCGACATCAGTATTGGCAAAGTGAATGGAGAGTTGGATGTGAATACATCCGGCGGATCCATCACGGTATCGAGTGTGGGCAAATCGCTTCGAGCCCGGACAGCCGGAGGCGACATCGAAATCGGTGACGTGGGAGGTGAGGCCAGTGTCTCCACAGCGGGTGGCAACATTGAAATGGGGAAAGTTTCCGGAAAAGCCAGCATGAGCACGGCGGGTGGCGATATCCTCCTCAAAGGCGCGAGCGGCACGGTGAAGGCCTCGACCTCCGGCGGCGATGTTCGCCTGGAGAATATCAGTGGTTCGATCACTGCGTCAACAGCGGGTGGCGAGGTGGAAGCTGAACTCAATCCGGCCAGTAACAGCAAGAGCAAGCTATCGTCCGCAGGAGGCGTAGTGAAAATTGCAGTTCCGGAGAATGCGAAAGTAACAATCGAGGCAACAATTCGCTATGACGGATGGGGTTTCTGGGGAAAGAAGAAAGATCGCTATGCCGTGAAATCGGATTTCAAAGCCGACTCGTACGAAAAAGACGATGACTCCGGCGAAATCAGGGCTGTCTACACGATCAACGGCGGAGGTGCTCGCGTCGAGCTTTCGACGTCGAGTGCAGATATCGAGATTCGAAAAATGAGAGCAAAGTAAGTTCAGCGCACTTCAGGAGCGCCGCCGCGACAAATGCTGCGCTCTTGATATCTCGAAGTCCGAACTATGGAGAAGATGCTATGAAAACATTTGCGAGTTTCTTCCTTGCGGCAAGCTTGACCTTCACGCCGATCCTGTTCCATCAGGATGCCAAGCAAGATCCTGAGAATCCATCGAAGTCGTTCCTGGTAAAAAAGGGAGGCATGCTGGAGGTGAATGTAGATCCGGGGAATGTGCGGATTGAACCATGGTCCAAAGAAGAGGTCTTCATCCAGGCGGAGAATATCGATGACCGATATCCCGACCGTCTCAAGATGACTCAATCCGGAACGACGGTGAGAGTCGAATATCGGGATCGCCGGAGAAATGTGCGTGACCTTCGATTTGTCATTAACGTCCCTGTGGAATTCAACGTGAAGATCGAAACCTCCGGCGGCAATGTCGAACAGAAGGAGTTGCTGAAGGGGAGCTTCAACGTTGACACAAAGGGGGGCAACATCGCGATGACGGATATCACCGGACAGGTCGATATTCATTCGGGGGGAGGAAATATCCGCGGGGAGACGATCGACGGGAACATGAACATTAAAACCGGCGGCGGCAATGTGACCGTCAAGTCCGCGAAGGGGGAGACGGAGGTTGAGAGTGGCGGCGGAAACCTCAAGCTGGTAGAAGTGGGCAAAGGCTTGAAGCTTGACACGGGTGGTGGCAACGTCAATGTTGGAGATGTTGGCGGCGAAGCAACCATCAAAACAGGAGGTGGCAACCTCAAACTGGGAAGAATCGCCCAGAAGCTTGTTCTCACGACCGGGGGTGGAAACGTCGAGGTGCTTGGTGCCTCAGGCGTGAACACAGTAAAGACAGGGGGTGGCAATGTGGATATGGAAGGAATCTCGGGGTCGATTGGGCTCAAGACTGGCGGGGGTAATGTCAAAGTCGAA
>Ga0315286_10000417_pt1 | contig 35247 bp, 20 predicted proteins | sample YL17G10_0_MG_FD_205038 | JGI IMG/M metagenome (GOLD analysis project Ga0315286, IMG submission 205038) | Sediment microbial communities from Yellowstone Lake, YNP, Wyoming, USA - YL17G10_0 | ecosystem: Environmental > Aquatic > Freshwater > Lake > Sediment | place: USA: Wyoming | collected...
TTTCTCCCTAAGAAGGAGATAGCCCGAGGCTGCGGCGAAAAACACATACACGACAACGATGCCCCAGCCGAGCGCATTTAGTACCCCCGACACGACCACTTGGAGCGTCACAACCATTCCGATCGCGTCGTATACCAGTAGGTACAGTAGGATGGCGCCTCTGGCGTCGGATGCTTTGACATCTTTCGCGAACCATGTAAGCAGAAGGGTCCCGATGAGGGCTGCACCGTACTCCCGACCCGTGAACATGCCGCCGACGCCAAGCTCCGCGCCCAGCAGGCCGAATAGCGCGGCCGGTGCAAGAAGCAGGAGCACTCCGAAGACCAAACAGACTACGGCTTTGACGATGAGCAGCGTTCGAAACGTCATTTGCAGCCTCCTCTCACTCAACCATCGAAGGGGTCTAACTTAATATATACAGCCCTGTGTATCCGGATAAACACTGCAAGGCTCGCAGCGTATCTAGGATGCCTCCCCCATGAGCCACCCCTATTTTACTCCTAATCAACCTGTTACTCAAGGCCAAATCCGGGGTCCATCATGATAGACTGCGGGGCTTTGCGGTGTATTCGGATAAACCCTGCACTTATCCCATGGATTTCAAGACTCAATGCATACGCTCCCGTCTAATCAACCTCGGTCAGCCTATAAATTCCCATCAAGCGGGCTCTTTACCCCGTGCCCTCCCCGGTTCAGCACGTGTGTGTAAATCATTGTGGTGCTGACATCGGAATGCCCGAGAAGCTCCTGGATCGTCCGGATATCATACCCCGTCTCGAGCAGGTGGGTGGCGAAAGAATGCCGAAACGTATGGCAGCTCGCCGGCTTCGCAATCCGCGATGCCCTCACGGCCTCCTTCACCGCTCGCTGCACGACCGATTCATGGAGGTGGTGCCTCCGCCAGTGTCCCGTTCTTTCGTCCCGGTAATAACGTGTCGCGGGGAAAACCCATTGCCAGCCCCACTCCCATTCAGCCCGTGGGTATTTTCGGGCGACGGCTCCTGGCAGAGCCACGCTCCCGTGCCCTCTTCGCAGGTCCCGATCGTGAAGCCTCTTCACGCGTCCCACGTGCGCCGCGAGCTCAGCTTTGAGCGTGAACGGCAGCATAGTCACGCGATCCTTGCCCCCTTTGCCGTCCCGCACCGTTATCTCCCCCATCTCGAAATCCACGTCCTTGACCCGCAGCCGAGCGCATTCGAGGAGCCGCAGTCCGGCCCCGTACATGAGGGAAGCCATGAGCAGCGGCGTCCCGTGCATCTCGTTGAGCACGGCCCGCACCTCTCCCCGCGTCAGCACCACCGGCAGCCGCACCGGCCGCTTGGCCTTCACCACCCCATGTATCCAGTCGATCTCTCTTCCCAGTACGGCGCGATAGAGAAAGATCAGCGCGCTCAGCGCCTGGCTCTGTGTCGAGGCGCTGACCCTTCGCTGTGTCGCGAGCGCCGAGAGAAAGGCCGTGATCTCCGCCTCGCCCATTTGCACGGGATGTCGCTTGCCGTGAAAAATGATGAAGCGCTTTATCCAGCCGATGTAGGATTTCTCGGTGCGGTAGCTGTAGTGCCGTGCGGTGATAGCCCGGCGGACCTGATCGAGAAGCTTCGGAGCCTGAGGACCATCCACTATCCACCCCTCCCCTCGAAACGCTGCCCGATTGTCCCCCCGGAATTCGACCGGCCCCCATTATAGCACAAAAATGCCGCCGGGCGCGCGCGGCGCCCGACGGCATTCAAAAGCCCGTCTGTCGAGACGATCAGCTCTGCGTCAACCGCGCGTCGTCCGGCGCGAGCTTGCGCAGCTTCTCGTACAGCTCGTTGCACTTCGCCTTGTCTCCGGTCTTCTTGAGGAGATCGAGGTAGAAGAACTGCACTTCGAGATTGGTCATCTCCTTTTCGGGATCCTCGCTGTCCTTGCCGTAGTATGACAGCCCCGTCTCCAGCGTCGCGGCCGCCTTCTTGTATTCCTTCATGTCGTTATATACGTGGGCGAGGATGACGTACGCGTCGTAGTGTGTCTTCCGCGTCTCGATCGCCATCTCGAGTGACTTCGCCGCAGCCTCGAGCTCCCCCTTTTTCCAGAGCGCCGTGCCCTTGTGCCGCCACGGGCATGACCACTTGGCGTTGTGCTCGTTGATCTGCGCGTACAGCGGAATCGCCTCGTCGTAGCGCCCAAGCTCGAGGAGAATGTTCGCGTACTGGAATTTGTTCATGTCCGTGAGCTTGTCCGCGCTCGCCTTGAGCACCTCGAGGTTCCGCTCGAGCTCGTAGTAGTTGAGCCAGCCGAGCATGGCGACGGCGGTGTAATTCGCGGTGTCCTTGATCTGCGCGTTGTACGCGTTGTAGGCGTTCACGAAATTCTCGGGAGTCTGATCCTTCGAGTAGATCTGGAAGGGGCTCTCCTTTTTCTCCTGCGCCGCGGCGAGCGCGGGCACCGTGAGAGAGAAAACGAGTGCGAGAACGAGCAGCTTCTTCAAGGGGCTCTCCTTTCGTCGAGTGAATCCCGGGGTCTGTCAATTGTCATTTACAATCCTGACACCTGCGCGTATGGCGCACAAACTATGGCTGAAATCTAATATTATATTGTATGCGGCGCAACGCGAATCGGCTGCCTGTTCGGCCGCCTATAGAATATGCCAACTCTTTAGACAGTCTACGATTACATGCAAGTAGAGGAGAAGCGCCAGGACGGCCCCCAGGAAAATAACGGACAGAAGCCCGCTCGCGAGAGTAAGTTGCCGCGCGGTATCGTCGGCGGCGTCCGCCCCACGCCGCGAAAACAAGATCACCGTCGTCCACACCGATCCCGTCACCCCGTCGAGCAGCCCCGCGAGCAGGAGCACGAGGGCGGCGACGGGCGCCTTCGCCCCGTACGCGACGATGAGCGCCAGCCCGCACACGGTGAGCGCGGTGCCCGAGCCGAGCAGGATTACGGGAATCAGCGCCATTCGACTTTTCATCTACGTCTTTTGCTCCTTCTTCTTCGCCGCCGGGAAAAGGATGTTGTTGAGAATGAGCCGGTATCCCGGCGAGTTCGGATAGAGTCCGAGATCGGTCGGCGGGTCGCCCACCAGATGCTGATAATCCTCCGGGTCGTGCCCTCCGAGAAACGTGAACGTCCCCATCCCGAAGTTCCCGTGAATATACCGCGCTTCGTCGCCGTTCTTCACTTCGCCGAGAATGAGCACCTTCTTCTTGATCACGCCCTTCTTGAACGACGTCGTCTGTCCCATGAACCCCTTGATGACCGACACGTGGTCCTGGACGAGCATCGTCGGCACGGGATCGTATTTCGCGGAAAATTCGAACAGCGTGAAATAGTCACGCGTCTCGCCGCGCGCCGCGGCCGTCCCCGTCATGTCGATGTCGGAGAACTCGTACACGAGCGGGTCCATGACGAGCTTGAAGTTCTCGAAGGCGAGCGATTTCCCGAAATCGAGGAGGTTCTGGCAATTGGGTGTCGTGCCGTCGTGATCGTACTCGCGCGGCACGACGTCGATCCCCTCGGCCGCGAGCGCGATGTCGAACGAGTCGGTCGCCGAGCACATGGCGAAGAGGAAGCCTCCCGCGCGCACGAACTCCCTGATCGCGCGCGCGACCGCCTTCTTCTCCTCCGAAACCTTCTTGAAACCGAGCGCCGCCGCGATCTTCTCGTTGAGGATCTGCTCCCTGATGTACCAATCGGCCGTCCTGAAGCCGGCGTAGAACTTCCCGTACTGCCCGGTGAAGTCCTCGTGATGAAGGTGGAGCCAATCATACTTCTCGAGCTCTCCGGCGAGCACTTCCTGGTCGTACACGATCGTGTAGGGGATGCCCGCGTAGTTGAGCGCGAGCATCACGGCGTCGTCCCATGGCTGCTTGTTCGGCGGGGCGTAGATCGCGATCGCCGGCGCCTTCTCGAGAAGCACGACGTCGGCGTTCGAGTCGTTGATTTCCTGGAGAATGGATGCCACGCGAGCCCCGTCGACGATCTCGATGCGCACGCCCCGCGCCTGCGCCTCCATCGAGAAACCGCTCTTCTCGGGAATGAGGAACGATCCTCCGCGATAGTTGAGGAGCCACTTCACGTTTTCGCCCTTCGCGAGGACATGATAGGCGAGGCCGTACGCCTTGAGATGATTCGTCTGCGAGAGATCCATCGGGACGAGAAAATCGGCGCGCGCGCCGGCCGGCATGAATGCGGCGCCCAGGGCGGCCGCGACGAACGCACTGACACAGTACGTGGCGCACCGGCGTGTATTCACTTCGAGCCTTTCTTCGGCGCCTCCGCGCCCGCCAATTTTCCGAGTGCGATATAGCGCTCCCGCACGCGTTCCATGAACGGATACTCGGGATAGCGTTCCATAAGCAGCCCGTATTGCGCGAGCGCCCCCGCGGGGTCTTGCCGCTCGGACAGAGCGGCGTTTCGTTCGAGCGCCCGGGGAGCCAGGTCGTCGAGCGGCCAACTCTCGGCGAGCCGCGTGAAATCAGCCCGCGCGGCATCGGGCTTGGCGGAGGCCTCTTCGATCCCGGCCTTCATGAATATCGCCCGCGGCGCGAGGCTCGATTGCGGAAATCGTTCTTCGAGCGCCGCGAGGCTGTCGATCGCCGCGGTGTACTCGCCGCGCGACTCCGCGAGCGCGGCCGCGCGGTAGAGCGCGAGCGCACCGGGGGCGCCGTCCCGCATCGCTCCCTTCACCTCCATCGCGAGCTCGAGGGCGTCGTTGGCCCATGCGCTCGACGGATGCTTCTCGGCAAGATCCGAGAGCACGCCCACCGATTCCTCGTATCTGCCTGCAAGGAACGCGAGCCGCCCGAGGCCGTAGCGGCCGAGGAACGCGACGGTTGTATCCCCGCCGGCGGAGAGACGCTTGAGACCGGAGGCGGCCTCGTTCCAGTCCCCCGACGCGAGGAGAATGCGCATGCGAAGCTCCGCGGTTTCCACCGCCCGGCCGTCGTCCCGCCGGGCAACGCTCGAAAGCGCTTCGAGGGCCTCCGCACCCCTGTGCAGATCCTCGAACAGCACACGCGCCTTGAACATCGCGGCCCTATCGAAATACGGCGCGCCGAGACCGCCGCGCTTCACGCCGTCGGCGAGCCTGAGGGCCTCCTCGAGCAGTTTTTCGCGCGCCGGACCGGCGTTCCTCGCCGCTTCCCGTTTGCCCGAGGCCATCATGAGCATGACGCCGGGCGCGAGGACCGACCCGCCGAACCGCTCGAGAAACATCTGCATCAGATCGTTATTGAGCGCCGCGAACCCAGGGTCCTCCTGCGCGTCGTGCATTCGCTCCACGTATACGAGGAGCGCATAGATCTGGTCTTCGCGCAGGGCCGGCTCACCCTTTCCGAAGAGATGCCTCCTCGCGTCATTGTAGCTCCCTTCATCGACGAGGAAGACCGTCTTGAGCATCCGGAAGGCGCCGCTCCTGTCGTTCCCCGCCGCAACCATCGAGTCGACGATGGCGACAAGGCGATCCTTCCTTTTTGATTCCTTGAAAATCTCCGAAACGCCCCGGAGCTCTCCCTCCAAGGCACCCTGCCTTCGCCCCACGAGAAGAAGCGCGTCCCTGAACGCGTCCTCATCCCGCCCGATGACCCGTTCGAGGCGGATCATCTCGCGCATATAGTACTCCGCATTCTCCTTGAAGCTCGCCCCCGCGCGAAGTGTCGCAATCGCCTCTTCGTAGAGCCCCGCCTCCTGCTCCATCTTCGCGACGACGCCGTGCATCGAGCCGAGTTTCGTATCTTTCTCCAGGAGTCGCCTCCAGGTCAAAACGGCCTTTTCCTTCTGCCCCAGCTCGATGTACGCCCGGGCGAGGTCTTGCAGGTACGGGGTATATCCGGGGTCCTCTTCGAGGCACCGCTCGAGGAGCGCCGCCGCGTCCTCCGCGCGGGCGGCCTTGATGTAGCAGCCGGCGAGCATCTCGTTCGCGACGGCGATCCGGGGGCTTTGCGTCGTGAGCCGCTCGAGAATCGGGATCGCCTCCTCGCAGCGCCCCTGGTTGATAAAATAATTCGCACGGTCGATCATGCCGGCCGCGATGGCGCTGGGACGCTGCTCCGTGCCCGGAACCGGAGGGTCCGGCCGCCTCGCTCGGCCCTTCTGCGGGGGCGCGGTCTGGCATAACGCCGGCGCGGCGGCACACACGAGAGTCGCAAGGCATACCGCCGCCACGATGCTCCGCCGCGCGCGCTTCACTTCGTCTCCCTCGCCTTCTCCGAGAGCGCCCGGAAGTACTCCCGGATGAGCTCCTCGTACTCCGCGGGGCCCTTCTCCTGCATCCCCCGGCGGATCATCCTGAGGAGGACCTCCCTGTCGTCGATCTCCTCCCGCCATGTGTCGGGAGCGAGCGCCTTCACGTCTCCGGCGGTTGTGCTCGCGCGTTCCTTCTTATAGTCGCGCTCGCGCATCGAGCGCTGTGAATCGAGCATTCTCGTGACGATCTGCTGCTGGCGGTCGATGAGCTCGCGATCGAGCTTCCCCTCGTCGAGGTCCCGCGCGGCCTCTTCCATCTTCCCCGCGAGATCGTCGAGCTTTCCCATGAGCTCGTGCGTGCCCCGGCTCTCTTCGGCGATCTGCTTCATGAGCTCCCCCATCTTCCGCTGCTCCGCGGCGAGGCGCGCCATACTCGCGCGCTCCTCGATCGACCACGATCCCGACCGTCCGCGCTCGAGGAGACGCTGGAGTTCCTGCCGAAGCGAAAGCTGCTGCTGAAGAAGCTGCCGCATCCGCTCCCGGCCGCTTCCGCCCGAGCCCCCCGAGGACACACTCGTCCGGAGGAGCTCGATCGCGGCGAGGTTCATCGCGCGGTACGAGCGTGCCGACGCCTCCGCGGCCTCGAGCATCCGCTCCTCCTCGATCGTGCCGAGGGCGGTCTCGATCTCCTTCTGCGCGAGGCCGAGATTCAGGAAGATTTTCGGCGAAAGGGACATCGTCTTGCGCGCGGCCCTGTAGAGATTCTGCGAGATCTTCCGCAGGGCCGTCTTCACGACGAGCTCGCTCTCGATGAGCTCCCCCGCGCTCGGTCGGCCGCCCCGCGCATGGAGATCCGCTATGATGCTCTCCTGGAGCTTCGACGTCTCGACGAGCTCCCGCGTCGAACGAGAGAGCATCGCGGCGATCTCTTGATCCATCGAAAGCCCCATGGACATCCTGCAATTCGAAAGCGACGTGAAGAGGTTCAGCATGCCGTCGATCGCATCCTGCTGCGTTCCTTTGGCGCTCTCGCGGTCCCCCTCGGAGAGCTGATCCGCCGCCTCTTTCATCTCCTCGCTCGTCTTCGAAGCCTCTATCTCGGCGAGCATCGAATCGAGCTCGGCCGCGAGCACACTGTCGCTTTCTTCCTTCGCGAACTCCCCGAATGCCTTCTCGTATTCCTTTGCCTCCTCGCCGAGCTCCTCCTGTTTTTTCGAGAGCTCCTCCCGCCTCTTCGAGAATTCCTCTGTTTCGCCGCGCGCGGTCGAATCGCGGAGCCCCGTCTGCTCCTTGAGCATGTCGTCCATGCGGCGCACGAGCTCGTCCATCTTCTCTTCCTTGATGACCTGCTTGAGGAGCTCGATCGTGCGGTCCATGCTCTCCACGAGCTTCTCCGCGTCGAGCTCGACCGCGTTCATCGCGGCGGTGAGCTCGCGGTCGGGAACCTCGCCCATGAGCTTTTGAAGCTTTTCGATCGCCGCGCGGAGGTCTTCGCTCTCGATCTGCCTGAGGAGATTCCGTATCTCCTCGACCTTCTCTCCGACCTCCTGCGAGGCGGCGCGATTCTTCTCGATCGTCTCGAGGCTCTTGTCGATCTGCCCCGTGATCTCCCGCATCTTCTCCCGGAGCTCGCGCTGTTTCTCGAGGATCTCCCCGCTCTCGCGGCGGCGGCTCCAGTCGAGGTTTCCCTCCGCCTTGAGCTCGTCGGAGAGCTTCTTCAGGCGCTCGCGGATCTCGCGCCCCTTGTCGAGAACGTCCTCGAGATCTCCGCGCCGCTGCGATTCTTCCTCATGTATACGCGCGTAGATCTCGGAGACCGACGGGACGTGCAGGCGCCGCGTTGCGGTGCGCGCCGTTCCGGGACCGGTCGCCGTATTGTTGTCCGTGATTTCGAGGTAGTAGAGGATCTTGTCTCCCGGAAACACGTTCGCCCCTTCGAGGGACCACGCGAAGCGCCCCTCGACCTCGGTGCGCGGCCCGCCGGCGGGAAGTGCGACGGGCACCGATGTGAAACGCTCGTCCTTCCCGTCGCGCATGAAAAAGAGCCGCAGGCGCGAGATGCCGTAATCGTCCGAGCCCCGATACGCGAGATCGGCAATGAGCGTGCCGGGGAGCTGCGCCCCGTCCTCGGGCGCGAGAAGCTCGATCGCCGGCGGCCGGTCCTCGAGCGCCGCGACCGGATACTTCACCGCATGGTCGTTCGCGAAGCCCAGGGAGTCGACCGCCTCGACGAAGAAGGTGTCGTTTGCATTGACCGTGAAGGCCGCGCTGAAGCCCCCCGCGGTGACCGCCAGCGGCACCGCGGCGCCGCCCGTAAAGCGAAGCCGCCCGTTGCGCACCGGCTTGCTCGTCCGCCCCTCGAGCTCGACTCGAGTGCCGGAGAGCGCGACGACCTTCCCGGTGAGCGGCTCCAGCGTATCGCTCCGCGCGAGCGTGTAGCGCGGGTACTTCAAGACGGCGGTCATGTCGTTGATCACGAGCCGGTGGATCACCGTCACCCGATGGTCCGGAGTCCGCATGCCCCCCGCGGCGAACGAATACGAGAAATCCTCCCGTACGTCGCCGAACACATGACGGTAGACGGAGATATCCATCCGTTCCCCGGCGAGCGCCGCGCCCCGCACGCCGATACGGTTCCAGACGCCCGGTATCGTGCTCACGAGAAGCACGGCGTCGCCGCGCATCGAGCCGAAGTTCATCGCCTCGACCGTCACGCTCTCCCCCGGCAGGACGCGCCGGTCCCCCGAGATCACGATGAGGTTGTACCGGTACGGGGAACGAAACGATCTCGCGGGATCCGCCAGCGAGGCGACGATCGCGCCGGGGTCCCCCTTGAGAAACGCGATCTGCAGCGCGACGATAACGCCGAGAGCCAAGCCCGCGGCGGTCCACGCCGGCCTTCCCGCCGCGGAGAACAGCTCGCGGGCGTCGAGCCCCTTGAGCCGTTCCTTCGCGCGGCTCACCGTCGCGGCGAGGAGAAACGGCGAATAGGACTTCAACCGCTCCGTCCCCTTCGAGAACTCGAGCGCCGCGGCCATGAGATTTCCGCCGCCGAGATGCCGGTCGATTTCGCCGGCGAGCCAACGGTCCCCCCGCACCGGCACGAATTGCCGCACGACGGCGGCGCCCGCCGCGGCCACAACGCCGCCCCAGAACACAATGAACGAAAAGAGCGGGAAAAACCGCCAGCCGCGAAGAGCTCCGCCCGTCGCGAGCAGGATCGCGAAAGCGCCGAGCGCCGCGCACAGAAGAATCGCGCCCGCTCCGCGCGCGGACGCGCGGCGCCCCGCGGCGACGCGCCGGGAAAGCTCGCCGCGGAACTCGTCGTTCGGCGCGGCGCCGCCGCGAGCGGAAATGTATCGCTCAAAGGCTCCCACGAATGCTCCTCGGCGCCCGCGCGCGGGCGCGCCTATTCCCTCGTCAGGGCGTAGTAGAAAATGTTGACGCCCATCCGTATCGCCTGCTCCCGTTTCCCGGCAGCGTCGTTGTGCACGTCGGCGTCCTCGAGGCCGTCGCCGACGTCGCTCTCGTACGTGTAGAAGATCATGAGCCGCTCGCCGTCCATGACGCCCCAGCCCTGCGGCGGCCTTCCGTCGTGCTCGTGGATCTTCGGCGGCCCCTCGAGGGTGTAGAAACTTCGATAGATCCCGTGCTCGAGCGGGATGAGCACGAGCTCCCGCTCGGGAAAGAGCTCCTTCACCATGCTCCTGAAGGACGCATCCATCCCGTAGCAGTCATCCGCCCAGAGGAATCCCCCCGCCACAAGATGCGCGCGGAGCTTTTCGATCTCGTCGCGCGTGAGCTTGATAGTGCCGTGCCCGGTCATGTAGAGAAACGGGTGCGCGAAGAGGCCCGGATCCCCGAGTTCGATCACGATCTCGCTGTTGGCGGCCGGGATCCCCGTGCGCTTCTCGAATTCGCGCTGGAGATTCGGAAGCGCCGACGGATCGCCGTACCAGTCGCCGCCGCCCCCGTACTTCACGCGGGCGACGTGCGCGCGCGAGAGGTCGATGAGCTTCTCGCGCTCGTGCTCGGCCGGATCGACGCCCTTGTATCCGCCGGGCGGCATCACGTCCTGCGCCCGGAGCCCGGTCGCGAGCGCCATCGAAGCGGCGGCGATCGCGAGGGCGGCGCAGACGCCGGCCGCGCGGGACATTTGAAGCGCCTTCATCATTTCTCCGCACGGGGAAGCACGACGGTCGCCTCGACCCCATGCGTCCCCTCCCTGTTCCTGAGCAGGATATCCCCATCCATCGCGCGGGCGAGGCCCTGGCAAATCGCGAGCCCGAGCCCGATGCCGTTCGTCTTCGTCGAGAAGTACGGCTCGAAGAGCCGCGCCTGGTCCTCGCTCGAGAGCCCCTTCCCCGAATCGATGACGCTGATCCGCGCCACGTCCCCATCGCGGCGGCGTGCGACCATTATCTCGCCGCCGTCCGGCATCGCCTCGATGGCGTTCTCCAGGAGGTTCACGAGAATCTTCCGCAGCGCCTCCCGATCGGCGCGCACCGTGAGCTCGTCCTCGCCGGACAGACGCATACGGACCCGCTCCGATCCCCGGTAATACGATACAACCTCGCCGAGAAACCCGTCGAGCGGGACCGGTTCGGGATTGAGGCGCATCGCCTTGCCGAAGCTCGAAAACTCCGTCGCGATGCGCCGCAGGATCTCCGTCTGCTGGATGACGGTCTCGACGCCGCTCTTGAATATTCTCCCGAACTCCTCGTTCCCCGATTCGTACGCCTTCTTCATGAGCTGGGCGGAGAGCTTGATCGGCGTGAGCGGGTTTTTGACCTCGTGCGCGATCTGCCGCGCCATCTCGACCCACGCGGCGAGCTTCTTCGTACGGATGAGCTCGGTGAGATCGTCGAAGACGACGACCGTTCCGAGACGCTCCCCTCCCTCGACGAGGCCCGCGACGACCGCCTTCACCGTACGCGCCGTTTCGCCGGAAAAGAGCGTGAGCTCGACCTCGCGCACCTCTTCGCCCGCCGCCGAGAAGAGCTCGCCGAGTGGCGCGAGCCCGGCGCCAAACACCTCGTTCGCCTCCTTCCCGACGACCTCCCCCCCCGAAACGCCGAGTATGCGCTCCCCCGATGGATTGAGCGTGATGACTTTTCCGTCGCGGTCCGTCGCCATCACGCCAGTCGCGATATTATCGAGAACCGCGGCGAGGTACCTCTGGCGCTCGAGGAGATCGCGCCGCGCCTCGCGCAGCGCCGCCGTCATCGCGTTGAACGACGCGACGAGCTCGCCGATCTCGTCGGGCGCCTCCGCCTCGAGCTTGAACTCGAGATCCCCCTCTATGATCTTGCGCGTGCCCCCCTGGAGCGCCGCAATCGGATTGAAGATCTTGCCCGCGAGGAACACGCCGAGCGTTACGGTCGTGGCGAAGAGAAGCGCGAGCAGCCCGAGAATGAGCGCGGAGGTCTTCCGCATCTCTTCCTGCATGAGGATAGGCTGGTAAAGCATGGGAACCGAGAGCACGGCGCTCTCCGCGCCGCCGAGAGCGCCGAGCGGCGCGCTCGCGACGTAGTACGAGAAATCGCCGAGCGTCTCCCTGAGCACGGCGGCCCGGCTCTCCTCGAGGGCGATGTCGACGAATACGGACGGCGCGCACACGGGATCGAGAACCCCTCCCACGAAAAGATCGCGCTCGCTCGATGCCCGTATGAGCCCTGCGTAGTAAATATTGATGTCCGCACCGAGGGCGGCCGCGACGCTTTTGACGAAGTCGTCATCGAGCGAGCGCCGGTAATAGAGGTAGCCGCCTCGATCCCCGTGCGAAATGATCGGCACGACGACGACGCCGTAGAGAACCGGCTCCTCGTACGACACGGTGACCCGGTCGATGTTGGCGCCCACGAGAAGGTCGCCGAGCTCCCCTTTCGCGAGCCCGGCGGCCGCGCTGCCGTAGAGCACATCGCCGTCGGAGCCGATGAGCGTGAAGCGGCGCTTGTCGACTCCAGCGTCCATCGGGATCTCGCGCTTCCCCTCGCTCGCGAGGAGCTCGCCGATATACTGTCCGCTCGCAAGCGAGGCGGCCTCGGTCCGAATCGAGTGATCGATGAGGGAAGCCGCGGCCTGAGCTTGGATAAGAGCCTTGTTTTCCTCTTCGGCGTGGTAGCGCCGCGCGATGACCCTGCTCGAGAATATCCCGAGAATCATCACCGGCAGGATCGAAACGAGAAGAAACGACAGGAGCACCTTCTGCCTGAAGCCGAGCCCCCGGCCGGGGGAGACGTCGGGCATGACCTCCCTGAGCACCGGAAGGCGCTTCAGCGTGAAAAGAGCGATGAGCGACACGAGGGTCAGCAAAACGTCGAGCGAGACGACGGTCACCCACTGAAGGAGACTTTCGAGGACGCCCGGGACGCGATAACCCACGAGGTAGCCCTCCGCTCCCTCGGCGGGACCGACGGTGCAGTTGAACCTGTCCTTTCCCGCCCGGAGCACGAACCAGTCTCCCGGGCGCCCCGGCACCGTACGCCCCGCGCGCAGGGCATGGTTCGACGAGGAGACCACCCGGTTCCCCGACACGCGCGCGACAAGCTCATTCTCCGGCCTGTCGCTCCGCCGCTCGCCCCCCGGATCGATATTCTGGAGAATCTCGGGCGCCATGCGCCCCTGACGGGCGAGAAGCTCGGGATTCTCGAAGAAGTACGGCACCGTGATCTCGACCCAGCCGAGAAGCTCGCCCCGCACGTCGAAGACCGGCGCATAGCCCGAGTAGCAGAGCACCGCGCCGCTGTTCGTTTCGACCCGGAACCGCTCCACGAACGGCCCCGCGTTGAGCCGCGCGCGGTCCGGGTGTTCGCGCAGCAGATCGAAAGGCATCCCGCCGGCGAACCGCGAGAGGCGCACCCCCCCCGCATCGTACACCTCGAACACGCACGAGTAGTTGAGACGGCTCAGACGGCTCTCCGCCCAGATCTCGAACGCGGCCGATTCCTTCCGCGAAACGACCCGCGGGATCATCACGGGGTCGCCCGATATCTCCGCGCAGATATCGGGCAGGACAAACTGAATCCAATTGTCCTCCGTCTTGTTGTACTCCCTGACCTTGTCGCGCACATAGCCCTTCCACTGCTCCGAGTATCGAGCGCTCGAGGCCGCGTACACGACGAACGAGCAGATGAGGACGAGGAAGAACGAGGCGAAAATGACCGAGACGGTCTCTTCCTTCTTGATGAGCGGGAAGATCCTGAACGAGAGCGCGACGAGGCCGGCGGCGGCGCAGATAAGCGACCAGTGCCCGGGATTCAGGAAGGCGAGCCCCGCGAGCGCGGCCGCCGATGCCGCGAGTCCCTCGAAGAGCCGTCCACCTCCCCATACGAACGCGAGCCGCGCAATGAAGATCGCCGCGATGAGGACCGCCGAGACCATAAAGAGAAGCGAAAGGTGCAGGGCGAGCACCGATATGTCGAGAAAATCCACGCCGGGCCCGATGAGCCGGGGATACGTGTTGGAGATTATCCGCCAGATCAGATGCCACGAGAGCTGGATGGCCCCCGTGAGCGCGCCGAAGACAATCACCGCCTTCGCCGCGAACAACGCGGGGCTGAAACGCCCCCCCGCCAAAACCGGTCTCTCGAGGTGTCCCCCGTAGTACGTTCGAAACGCCTTGATCGAGCCGAACACGAGGATGAGCGCGAAGATCGCCGACACGAGGAAGTCCCCCGCGTTGCGCATGAAGCCGCCCGGAAACGTGTCGGCGAAGAAGGCCGGGTCGAACACCGCCGTCCCGATGAGCGCGCCGGGGATATCGAGCTCGAGGAGGAGGAACCGGATGAGGACGATGAAGGCGGCAAGCACCGCGATCCTCCGCGCGAGGATCCAGCGCCGCGCGCCCCCGGACGAGCCCCTCTTGAAATGAACCCGGAAGACCCACACCGCGATGACGACGACCGCGATAGAGAGGAAAAAGCCCGCCCACCGGACTCTCCGCGCTTCCCCTTCGCGGACGGCAGTCGCGTAGGGATCGCCGAGCACTTTGAGCCGCGCGAGCGGCAATCCCGTCGAAGCCTGCACGACGCCGACGACCTGCACCCCCGCGTCCGGACTCGAGAGCACCTTGACGTCGCTCCGCGCGAGGCTGGGGTCGGTCCATCCGATGAAGCCCCGATGTTCTCCCATCGAAAAGGCGAACTCGACCTCGTCCCCGTACCGTCGCGTGAGCGCCTCGCCGAGGCTCGTGCTGTGCAGGAACCGGTTATTGATGCGGTAATTGACCTCGAGCGGAATATCGACGACGATCCTGCCCGTGCCGGGCGCGTGCGCCTCGCATACGAGGAGGGTATAGAGGGGCGTCCTGCCCGTGAAGATGCGCGTGCGCGCAGGCTCGCCGGGCCATTCTTTCTCGAGGTACCGCGGCGAGCCTCCCCACGCGATGCGCACCCCCGCGGGGGAGAAGACCTGCAGCCCTACCTCGGGGAAGGGCGCCCCGCGGAGATCGAGGGATTTCGCGAGCGAGTCGATCCTCTGGATGAGCGCCGCTCGATCGGCGGTCGTTATGCGCTCCGCGACGCGCCAATCGATCGTCTCCCCGGTCCGTTCCGCGAGCTTCACCGCGAACCCTTCGAGCCTCGCGAGCTCGCTCTGCGCCTTGCCATAGACGCTCCGGAGCCTCGACGCTTCCCTCGTCTCCCAGTCCTTCTCGGCGAGAATGCTGGGATATGCCGCAACAATACCCGCGAGAAGAAGCACCAGAGGGACGAGCGGAACGGGGGGTATCGGCCGGGAAGGGGGCCGCACCCCTTCGCGCTTCGCCGCTTTGCCGTCCGGTCTCCTCTCGATGATCTCGCCGAGATCCTGAGGATACCATTTATGATCCTCGGTAGTCTCCTCGTGCCTTCCCGGAACGCCGGGAAGGCCGTGCCCTGCGTGCGGAATGAAAATAAAAATTATGAAACCCGCATCGAGGAAGAGAAACATGTACCAGATCGGCGCGGGGAGAAAGATCGTGCCGACCGAGAGGCGTGCGATGAAGAAAACGAGCGAGCCGAGGAGAAATACCCAGAGGAGGGACTGAAATATTTTCTGTTCTTTATCCTGCTGCACGGCTTGCTGGCTCCACTGCTCCGGCGCACGTCACCATGTCGATTTGATCTCGGTTATCGCCCACCGCGATCCCTCTTTGGCGAGAGTTACGTATACCGTGTCCTTGTAGAGCCCGCCGCTTCGATTGCTCTTGTAGCTCCTCAGAGCCATCCCGTATACCCTGCTATCCTGCTTCTCGAGATTGTGGTATTTCACGAACGCAAAGCTGGTCTGGCTCGTCGAGGCGAACATGCCCTTGAAGATGTAGAAGATCTGCGGCTTCGTGAAGTACTCGCCTCGCCGCTCGATCCCGCGAATCTTGATAAAGACCTTCGATTCGCTTGCGAGGCCGGCGAGCGCCTGGGCATCACCGGCCTGCCAGGCTTTCTCGACGCTCCTGAAAACGACGAGCGGCTCTTCAGTAACATCGATTACCTGAACCTCCGAATCCTTTCGAACATCCTGCGAGGTAATCGGGGCGCTCGCGAGAGTGAGCGCGGCAAAGAGGGGGATCAGCATGTTGCATGCGCGTCGTTGTAACATTGGCGCAATTCCTTTTCTTGTAGTGCCGTGCCCCGAAAAGGGCATATCTCACCATCCGGGCACTCCTGGCCACTCATATTTAACGCAAAGCGTGTGCCACATTATTTCGTTGATTTTAAATGAGTTAGCTAAGAAACTGACGGCCCGCGATGTCCACTTTAGTGGAATGGTGTCCAACAAAGAGGACGGTAGTGCCTCAAGGCCATGTTCTATATATGAAAAGAGCGAGGATGGCGAGGGCAAGGGCAAATTTCGCGAGCATGGCGACGAGCTTTCCCACGAAGGCAAAGAATCCGGTTCGGAGCGCCCTGTCGAGCGACCGGTAATAGAGGTATTCGCAGATGACCGAGCCGGCGAACGCGCCGATGAATCCGAACACGATGCTCCCGACGAGCGGGAGGAGCGCCGTCCCGAGAATCGCCCCGGCGAGCCCCCCGGCGAAGGCACCGAACACCCCCCATTTCGTCCCCCCCTTGTGCGCGACGTAGACGATTCCGAGAAGCGACTCCACAATCTCGCCGAGGGCGGCGACGGCTCCCATGACGAGAAGCGTCTTCCACCCGACCTCCGAAAAGCGTGTCGCGAAACTGTAGACGACGATCGCCGCGAGCGCGATCCAGCTTCCCGGGACTCCTACGAAGATGAGGATGTTGAGAAGGAACAGGACGAGGTAGAGCGCGGCGAGCCCGACGTGCTGCAACACCGATTCCACCGCTCATGCCTCCGCGCGTGATGCCGCCCCTCGGGGCGCGCACCACGTTGAAAGATCCCGGGAAGATTCGTACTATTGGTTGTCCGTATCAGGCGGCGACTCGGGCCGGCTTGCGGCGATTCGTGATCCGGTTCTGCCATTCGACCACGAGCGCGCTCGCCACGAAGACGGACGAGTACGTTCCCGTGACGAGACCGATCGTCATCGCGATCGCGAAATCGCGCAAGAACTCGCCCCCCATGAAGAGCAGGAACATGGTCACGATGAAGACCGTCAGCACGGTGATGATCGTCCGGCTCAGCGTCTCGTTGATCGAGACGTTGAGCATCCCCTCGTAGCTCTCGCGCCGGCGCAGCCCGAAGTTCTCGCGAATCCGGTCGAACACGACGATCGTATCGTTGATCGAGTATCCGACGATCGTGAGGAGCGCCGCGACGACGAACAGGGATATCTCCCGGTTGAAGAGGGAGAAGATCCCCACCGTCACGAGGACGTCATGGGCGAGGGCGATCACGGCCCCCACCGCGAACTTGAGCTCGAAGCGCCACGAGACGTACACGAGAATGCCGAAGAGAGACACGATGATGGCCGCCCAGGCGCGATTCTGGAGCTCCTTGCCGACCTTGGGACCGATCGTCTCGGTGCGGCGTATATCGACCACCCTTTGCGGGAAATCCTTCAGGAGCTCCGCCTTGAGCCCCTCGGCGACCTTCGTCTCGGCGCCGAGCAAGGGGATTGTGAACGCCGCGCGCTTCGAGGTCTCTTTCGTCGCATCGAGTATGCCGTACCCGCTCTCCTTCATGCTCGCGGTAAGCCCCTGCATCTCGGGAATGAAATCGGCCTCGACGGCGAGAATCGTGGCGCCTTCGAACCCCTTCGAGAGATCCGGAGGCAGCTGCCGCGTCGAAACGACGTTCCATTTCAGGCCGGGAGCCACCTTGTTGAGGCCTTCGAGGAGATGCTCGGAAGCGTAGCTGCCCTCGACCACGCCGCCGACCTTGATGATGTACTCGTCTCCCCCCTCGCCATACTGCTGGATCTCCGCGGTGGTGTAACCCGCCCGCGTCATCGACGTGCGCACGTCCGCGATCGGAACCGCCTCGTCGAACTTGACCTGGACGAGCGTGCCCCCCTTGAACTCGACACTAAGCTTGTAGCCGCCCTTCGCGATCATCGAAACGAGGCCCGCGACGATGATCAAGCCCGATATGATGAACGCTTTGTAGCGGAAACCTATGAAATCGATATTCGTTTTATGAAAGAATTCCATGTACGCTCCTCTAAAGCCTTTCGTTAGATGCTCAGCTTTTTCATGGGCCGCGACACCCAGAAATCGAATATCAAGCGGCAGAATACGCACGCCGCGAACATGCTCGTGAGAATCCCTATGCTCAGGGTCGTCGCGAAGCCTTTGATCGGCCCCGTTCCGAACTGCCACAGGGCGACCGCCGAGACGAGGGTCGTCAGGTTCGAGTCGAGAATCGTGACGAAGGCCCGCGCGTAGCCGGCGTCGACCGCGGAGCGGATTGTTTTCTCCCTCCGAAGCTCTTCCCTGATTCGCTCATAGATAAGCACGTTCGCGTCGACCGCCATGCCGATCGTGAGCACGAGGCCCGCGATCCCGGGGAGCGTGAGCGCCGCCCCGAAATAGGCGAGGAACCCGAACAGGCTGACCATGGCCAGAATGACGCCGAGCGAGGCGATCACGCCGGAGAGCTGGTAATAGGCGATGATAAAAACAACGACCGCCGCGGCACCGTAGAGGCCGGCCCGCAGACCGCGGCGGATCGAATCGGCCCCGAGGCTCGGACCGACGGTCCGCTCTTCCCTCGTGAACATCGGCGCCGGGAGCGCGCCCGCCCGGAGGATGATCGCGAGATCCCGCGCTTCGACGTCGGTGAAGCTCCCCTCGATGACGCCGCGCCCGTCGGGAATCTTGCTCTTGATGACGGGGAATGATTTTATCTTTCCGTCGAGAATGATCGCGGTGAAGCGGCCGACGTTCTCGCCGGTGAAGCGCGAGAGCTCACGCGCGCCCTTGCGGTTGAAGGTAAATGCCACGGAAAGCTGGGTGGGCGACTGCGGGTTCTGGGTCGGGTCCGCGCTCATGAGGTTCGCCCCCGAAACGTACTCGTCCTTCGCCACGAGCATGAGGGGCTTTCCCCTGCCTCCCTCTTGGAGATTCATCCATTCGTCGTACCACATGAACTCGCTGTCTTTCGGAAGCGCGAGCTGCGCTTCGGGGCGCGCCAGCATCCTGCGGACGAGGGGGATATTGTCCTCGCGCACCATGATCCAATCGCGGTAGAAACTCATGAGGAGCGAGGTGAACGGCTTGTTCTTGTCGACCGTCTCGAGCGGAACGCTGAGCGGCGTCTCCTCGGTTCCCTTCGTCCTGGCGAAGAGACTCTCGCCCGGCGTTTCCTTGCCGAACGGCGCGGGCTTCGGAAGCTCTTTCCCCTTGCCCTTGGGCGCTGTCTTCTTTGCGGCGGCGGTATCGGGAACGGCGCCGAGGGAGTCCTCTTTCATCGGGTTGATCTCGACGAGGGAGTCCCCCGACACTCTCTTGAACGTTTCGTCGAGCTTTCTGAGGACCGCCGCGACCTCCTGCTGCTGGCGGATGAGCCGCCATTCGAGCATCGCGGTCTGCCCGAGGAGCCTCTTCGCGCGCTCCGGATCCTGGAGGCCCGGGAGCTGCACGATGATGCGCTTCGTGCCTTCCTTCTGGATCGTCGGCTCCGAGACGCCGAACTGGTCCACGCGGTTTCGCACAATCTCGAGCGCCCGGTCGAGCACGTCCTTCTTCTCGTCCGCCTTGAGCTGCGAGTCGTCGACCTCGAGAACGAGGTGCATGCCCCCCTTGAGATCGAGGCCGAGCTTCAGCGCCTTCTTGTGAAGCTTGTCGATCTTTTCCGGGTTTTCGATCTCGAGCCGCTGCTGTTCCTCCTTGCTCATCGTCGCAAGCCGGTACGTGGGCCAGAGGAACCACAGGGAGAGCACTATTACGATGGCGGTGAATATGGCTCTGATTCTTGAAGACCTGTTCACGTTCCCTCGCTTCCGAAATGATTTTTTCGTTTCAAGAAACTGTAAAATATACCAATTATGCCACTTTAGTCAAATGGAAAATGCCGCGCCGGCATTTAGGATTTGAATAAATCCTCCCGATGGGCTGTAATCGGCGCATAAGTCGGGGATTACGGTCTGAACGCGCGGTCTTCGCCGCCGCAAAGGAGAATCGAGCATGCGCAAACGCTCAATTGTATTCGCTCTGTTAATGCCCCTCGTCATTGGAACCTTCTCTCCCCCCGCGTTTGCCGCGGTCGAGGCGCCCCCGCGGGGCGTTTTCCCGCTCAACACGCTGCAAGATGTTGGCAAATTTACCATTTACATCAACGAGGAGCCTGTTGCGACAATCAATTCCGATTGGAAGGCGACAGGTGCGTTCGACGAACGCATCACGGTCTCCCTCGGGGGACAGAGCTTTTCGGCGTCGATAAGGATCGACGTCGATTCCGGCGGGCTCTGGAAGACCATCACCATAGAAAGCCCGCAGGGCAACGCCCTCGTTACGAGGGACAGCATGACGGCGAGCGTCATGGCGCAGAAACAGGTGCAGACCGTGGAGCTCCGAGCGGGCACGGTCCTCTTCGAGAACTCGAGCCCCGCCCTCATGAGCCAGGCGGTCCTCGCCTACGACCGGCAAAAGGGCGGCACGCAGACGTTTCCCGTTTTCATCGTTCCCTCAGTCGTCATGGACGCCTCGCTCGAGAGGCTCGAGACGGTCGAGCGATTCGTCATGGGCGAGCCGCGGACCTTCACCGTATACCGGTACGGACTTCCCGGCGTCGACGTGATCATCTGGATGGATAAAGACAACCGGTTGTGCCTCGGCGACGTCCCCGCCCAGCGGGCGGCGTATGTGAGGGAAGGATACGAAGCTCTGCGGGTCCGCCCCGAAGCCGACTCGCTTCTGTCACGACCGGTGTTCGAGGTGAGCGTCGAGAAAAACGTGATGATGCCGATGCGGGACGGCGTGAAGCTCGCGACCGACATCTATCGGCCCGACGAGGCCGGCACGTTTCCCGTTATCCTCCTGCGCACTCCGTACGCAAAAGACATGAGCGAGCTCAAGGCCCGCTTCTATGCCCGCCGCGGCTACGCCTTCGCCGTGCAGGACTGCCGCGGGCGCTTCGCGTCGCAGGGCGCATGGAATCCCTTTTTCAATGAGCCCAAGGACGGCTACGACACAATCGAGTGGCTCGCCGCGCAGCCGTGGTCGACGGGCAAGGTAGGGATGATCGGCGGCTCCTACCTCGGCTGGGTGCAGTGGTGGGCGGCAAAGGAGGCGTCGGCGCATCTTGCGACCATCGTCCCGAACGTCGCGCCCCCCGATCCGTATTTCAATATCCCCTACGAGTACGGCTCTTTCTTCATGTTCGGCGCGATCTGGTGGGCGGACATCCTCGAGAAGGAAGCGACGGCGGATCTCTCGGGCAAGGCGTTCATGGAGATCGGCAAGAAGAAATATGCACAGCTTCTGAGGCACCTCCCCGTGATCGACCTGGACGAGAAAGTGCTCGGCAAGAAGAACAGATACTGGCGCGAATGGATACAGCATCCCGATAACGACAAATACTGGGATCGCGCGAGCTTTCTTCCGTATCTCAAGGACTTCAACGCCCCGGTCTACCACCAATCGGGCTGGTTCGACGGAGACGGAATCGGCTCGAAACTCAACTATGCCGCGATGAAGCGCTTCGGCCACGGAAACCAGAAGCTCGTGCTCGGCCCCTGGGGACACACCGACGCGGCGATGCGCCGGGGAGCCAACGATCGGGACTTCGGCCCGAACGCCATCGTCGATCTCGAGGGGAGCTACCTCAGATGGCTCGACCGTTGGCTCAAGGGGATCGAAAACGGAATCGACCGGGAGCCCCTCGTCGCCCTCTTCGTCATGAACACGGACAAATGGCTCACGGGCGCCTCCTACCCCCTGCCGGAGACGAAATTCACTAAGCTCTATCTGACGGGTGAAGGAAAAGCGAACTCTTCGAAGGGCAGCGGCAGGCTGAGCTTCGAGGCTCCCGCCGAAGGCGCCCCGTTCGACGGCTACGTTTATGATCCCGGCGACCCGACTCCCGACCCCAATTTCTACACCTCCCCGGAAGACCTCGCCGGCGATGGCGCCGACGACACGACGAAGACCGTCTCCGTCGAGGAGGAGCGCGCGAAGGCATTCGCCTACTACGGGAAGGTCGACGCGGAGCGGGAGGACATCCTCGTGTACGACACGCCCCCGATGACCGACTCGCTCGTGATCGCGGGACCCGTCTCGGCGGTCCTCTATGCCGGCTCTTCGGCCAAGGATACCGATTGGTTCATGCGCCTCTCGGAGATCGACGGGAAGGGGCTCGTCTTTCCGCTCGTCCACGGGACGATACGAGCGCGATATCGCGAGTCGTTCTCGACGCCGAAGCTTCTCGCGCCGGGCGAGATTTGCGAGTACCGGCTCGACATGTGGCAGACGGGTATCACGATCCCGAAGGGGCGCAAACTCCGCGTCGAGGTCGCCTCGGCCTCCTTCCCGACATTCTCGAGGAATCTCAACACGGGAAAACACAACGAGAAGGAGACGAAATTCGTCACGGCGACGCAGCGGATCTACCACGGCGCGGCGCACCCGTCGCACGTGCTCCTGCCGGTCATCGAAAGGCCTGATTTCAAGAATCGGCCGTGGTAGAATGCGCCGCGCCCTCCGGCGGGCCAAAGATTGTTCTTGCAAAATCCCAGGTTTCGCGTGAATCTGTTGTGTTTTGCAAGGAAACAGACAGTATCCAAGGAGGTGACCTATGAAGAAGTATCTGGTATTGGCTCTCTGCCTCGTGCTCTGCGTCTCCCTCCTCTACTGCAGCAAGAAGAAAGAGGAGACGCCGAAGACTGAGGAGATAGCGACGCCGGGCGACATCGTCGAGATCGCGTCGGCCGACGGGCGATTCACGACCCTCGTGACCGCCATCAACGCCGCGGGGCTCGTAGAGACGCTCAAGGGGGAAGGCCCGCTCACCATGCTCGCGCCGACGGACAGCGCATTCGCGAAGCTGCCCCCGGGCACCGTCGAATCGCTTCTCCAGGACGTTCCTGCCCTGAAGAACCTTTTGCTGTTTCACGTCGTGCCGGGCAGGGTCATGGCGGCCGACGTCGCCAACCTGACGATGGCCGCGACGGCCCTCGGCGACTCGGTTTCGGTCATGGTAATGCCGGACGGCAGGGTCATGATCGGGGATGCCACGGTGGTAATCGCCGACATCCCGGCCAAGAACGGCGTCATCCATGTAATCGACAAGGTTCTCCTGCCGCCCAAGAAATAGGGGCGCCGACAGGAGGCCGAAGAAACGAGCCGGGCGTCATGTCCGGCTCGTTTTTTTTCGTCCACGCCGCGAAACCCGGCGCGTCCCATGGTGCGATTGTATTCCTTTGGACTCTTCCCGCGGCGCCCGCTCTAATTGCTATTTTTCCAGGTATACGCGTGCGGCCATTTGGCCGAATCGGTCGAAACCGATGTATGGCAGATATGACAGCCGTTCATCTTTTCCGGTTTCGCGCCGCCGTGCGTCTCCGCGAAATCCCCTATCTCGCCTCCGCCGCGCGAGCTGTCGTGACAGACGCCGCAGCTTGCGATCGATTTCACCTTGCTCGTCGAGCCTTGATACTGAAGGGACTGGTAGTTGTCCTTCGCGACGAGCGACGGGATCATCGCATGAGGGCTTCCGTGGCACGATGCGCAGTAGAGCTGGCCGTGCCCTTTCGCGTTACGGTAAAGAAGGCTCCCTGTGTCGACATCCAAGGCGTCGTGGCACATCGCGCATTTCGGCTCGTTCACCCAGGGGATGCGCGTCGCGGGGATCGAGCTCGCCACTTGCGCCATCGTGCTGTGGCACCACACGCAGTTGCCGTCGGTCGCCGTGTGCCTCGCGCTTCTGCTGCACTGCGTCTGCGGTCCCGGGTGGCAATCGTAGCACGAGGCGCCCTTGTCGGCGTGGAAGCCGTGAATCGCCTTCGACAGGAACTTCCCCGACGTGCCGGGATTCATGAGACCGAGCGCGGGGGATCCGTGGCAGTCCGCGCAGAGTCGCGGCGTCGTGCCCGCGAGATCGGTGCCGTTGGCCGCGTCGTGTTTCGACATGATGTCCGTAAACGGATCGGCGCCGTGGCATTTCTCGCAGTGCATCTCGTCGGAGGTGGGAACGACCGTCTTCGTCTTGACAAGGACCGCTCCCTGCGCGTCCTTCACCGTGATGTCGGCGACCTGGTACGGATCCCACGTGCCGTCGTCGTTGATCGGGGTGAGGGGAATCCCCACGACGACGAAATGATCCCCGGCGAGCGCCATCTGCCCCGCGAGCCCGTTGCCCATGAGCCCGACGTCGTGCGCGAGACTCGTGAATCCGAACAGCGTTCCGAAGAGCTTCACCGCGTTGTCCCAGAACTGCCCGTAGTTCCTCTTGCCGTATGAGTACGTATTGCCTTCGATCCGATATTCGACCGAGACGTTTGCCATCACGATCTCGGGCTTGGCGCCGCGTTTGATTACCTGCACCCACACGGTGTTATACGGGGGAAGGACAACGAGCTTGTCGTAGGACGGGTTGAGGCAGTGCATGCCGAGATCGTTCCAGGCGAGAACCACGTAGTCGCCTGGGGCGGCCGCCGGCTTGCTCGTCGGACTGGTCGCGCTGCTGCACGACGATACAATTGGAAATATCGAGAGTAACAGGAACGCCGCTTTCCTCATGGCGAAGCTCCTTTGGGCTATGACGCAGCGAAGTGCGAAATTGCCATCGCCGCGAAGTCTATCACGTAACTTGTGGCTGCGTCTATGTTGCGGTACACCCCGGGGGTCGGATTTTCAGATGGAACATTCGGGCGCCCGTTCCGTATCTTCAACGGGGGGACGGGATATACGGGAAATCCAGGCCGGACCGATTGCCGCATACGAAAGGTGGCCCGCATGCGACGCATCGCGTTTTTCGCGCTTCTTGCAGGAATGGTATCGCCATGTCTCGCCCAGGCCCGCACGCTTCCGATCGAGCGGGGCGAGCGCGCGTGCACCTCGTGCAAGAGCCTCGACCTCGCGATAAACGGCTTCGGCGTGAGCTTCGGCAACTCGACGCGCTTCACGGGGCTCAGATTCAATCTCGTCGACAGGGACGTCGAAGAGATCAACGGGATCAACCTCACGTTCTGGAAGCCGCGGGAGAATCCGAACGCGGTCATCCGGGGCCTCGCGGTCGGCCTCTACGGCCCGCGGGCCGGGGAGATCAGGGGAATTTCCGTCGGTGTCGCCGCCGTTATCGGGGAGTCGAGAATCTCGGGGCTCTCCGTTGCGGGACTCGCCGTCGTAAGCGAGGGAGAGATCACCGGAATCGCAGTCGGAGGTCTCGCGACTGTCGCTGAAGGCAGCGCCGCCGGCATCTTCGCCGGAGGGCTCGCTTCCGTCGTGGAGGGCAGCATGAGCGGCATAGGCGTCGGCGGCCTCGCAAGCGTCACCGAAGGGAGCTTGAGCGGCATTTCGGCCGGCGGCCTCGCATCCGTTGTCGAGGGAAGTCTGTCCGGGATAGCGGCCGGCGGCCTCGCCACGGTTGTCGAGGGGAGCGCGTCGGGGATTCTGACGGGAGGTCTCGCCTCCGTCGTGGAGGGGAGCGCAACCGGCATTTTCGTCGGCGGCCTCGCCAACGTCGTGGAGGGGAGGGCGACGGGGATTTTCGTCGGCGGTCTCGCCAACGTCGTAGACGGTCCCATGACCGGCATATCGATCGCGGGGCTTTCGACGGTCGCGACGGAGAGCTTCTCGGGCCTGAGCGTGAGCGGCCTCCTCGCCTCCATGGAGGAGGACGCGAGCGGTATCACCCTCGCGGGGGGCGGCGTCATCTCGCAGGGGGACCTCTCGGGCGTGACCGTCGGCGGCGTCGGAACGATCTTCAGCCCCGAGCCGCCGCACGTTGAGGACAGTTACAGCTTCAAGCTCGCGTACGCGGGGATCAGGGCGGCGAACGCTCGCTACCTCACCGTTCACGGCGTGGACGTCGATATTGCGGACAGGCTCGAAGGCCTCGGCGCGGCGGGGCTCAGCGTGCGCGCGGGAGAGATCTCGGGCGCCGCGCTCGCGGGGATCCTCGTCAAGGCGCACACGCTCGCCGGCTTTTCCGCCGGGGCGGTCAACTATTTCGACGAGTACCAGGCCGGCCTCTCGATCGGCCTCGTGAACATCGCGCGGAGCTTGAACGGCATCCAGCTCGGTCTCCTCAACATCGTGAAGGACAACCCCTCGCCGTTCAAGGTGCTCCCGATCATAAACGCTCATTTTGAATAGAAAAGGCCCGGCGGGGATCGCCGGGCCTTTTAGATTTCGAGAGCCTCCGCTTCGACTCAGCGAGCGGCGCGCTTATCTCAAGAGCACAAGCTTCTTCGTCGCACTGAATCCCGCGGTCTCCATTTTATAGAAATAGATCCCGCTCGCCACCGCGCTGCCCCGATTGTTCTTGCCGTCCCAGCCGATCGTGTAGCCGCCCGCGTCTTTCACCTCATCCACGAGGGTCCGCACGAGCTGCCCCGCGACGTTATAGAGCCTGATCCGTACGAGCCCCTTCGCCTTCATGTCGAACTTGATCGTTGTCGTCGGATTGAAGGGGTTCGGGAAGTTCTGCGCCAGGCGGTACGCCTTCGGTGTTTCATCAGTCCCCATCCAGGCATCGTTGCCCAGCCATATGAACGCGTCATACGCAATCTCGAATCGGTCTAGCGGCCAGCCCATCTCGTCATCGCGGATGTAGCTGAAGCTGAAGCCGAACCACATCGTTTTAACGGTTCGGGCATAGCTGTTCACGTTCGCGCTTGCGATGGCTGCAACTTTCTCGACGCCGCCGACCGCGGGATACGTGAGCGCCGTGTCGCCGCCGGCGACCGCCGACAACACGTCGAACGAGTTGATGGACGGGCAACCACCGAATAGATAGAACTGGTCGGGCGTTCCATAATGGACGAAGACATTGGCACTCTTGTCACCCGTGATAAGCGGCGTTACGATGCCGCTGCCGCTGACTTTGAAATAGCTATCCGCCTCGAGGTCAACGCCGCACCAATTGCTCATGAGCGCAAGGGCGTTCGGGTTCGGGCTGTTCTTCATCTCATAAGCAACTCCATCGCCGCAGACCCAGAGCCCGACGTCCTCCGGACTCGTGTTCATCCAATAGAGGAGCAGCGCGACGTCGTTCGACTTGTCAGACAGGCCGTCCGAGATCGTACACCTGTCGAGGTCACCGCTCTCCCAAACGATCGTCCGGTAATTATAGAGCTGCTCCACCTTTGCGCGGCTTCCCAGCCCGTTGTCGACACCGGAGGTCGGACTGTTTACATCATACTTGTCCACCATGTAGTTCGGCCAAGGGAGTAAGGCAGCGAAGACCGGATTCCAGTAGTCCTCGGCAGTGCCGTTCCACGAACCGCATCCGTCGAAGTCATCGACGAAGAGAATATTGCCGTTCAACCACGGAAGGGTGCTCCACTCGAAGTACGGAGGCCCCGATCGAGCAGAGGTCGGGTAGGCCGACGTCACGCCGGCGTTGTCCGTAGCGGTGAAGTAATAGCTTATTATATACCCTCTCGTGAAGAGCTCGTCGTTGAGATCGACCATGAACCTGTCCGCCGTAACCGCGCCGTTGGAGCTGATCGCCCAAGAGCAGTTGATCTTCGTCCAGGTGCCGTCGTCGTACACGAACGGGTAGGTCACGGTCCCGCTCTTTCCGACAGTGCTCCCCGCGAGGACCGACCCGACGAGGTTCGGCTTCCAGGGAGCGGGACCGATATAGGAGGCCTTCACGTGGAGGTATACGGCGGGACGACCGCTGATCGTATCAATGCCGCCACCGCGCGCCGACGAGCAAGCTACAACGATAGAGTCGCCCGGCCTGATGATCGGGTTCGTCGCGGCGTTGATATCGTTCGCCATATCCGCGCGAACCCAGCTTTCCAGAACCCAGGGATCAGTCGGGAAGTTATCCTGGAAGAGATCCTGATCGCGAGAATACCACTGCGGACCCGTGTTGCCGTATCGATACAAGCCAATGTTGTCGAACCATGGTGCGGGGGAATGTGCCGCGCAGTCGCCCAACTCGTACCAAACGTCGCACATATCGACGACACCGACGGCCACCTGCACCGTGTCGCTCTCGATGTAACGGCTCACGTCATAGCTCGGAGACAGCCACGCTGATTGGTTCGAATAGAAGATGTCGCCGGTGAGCCATGGCCCCGGGCAGCCATTAGTAATATTGCGCACGTACCACTGGCAGAAAACGAGGTTTTCGAGCGGCAGGTCGGCATAGACCATGAACCGATATTCGAAGCCGCCGAGCGACGGCAGCTCTTCCGCGGGAATAACGCCATCCTGAACATGGTTGCGCCCCGTTGAGAATCTCCTCGTGTCGATCGGAGGAGAAACGACGATCTCGTTCTGGCAGGGCGCCGTGAGGCCACCACCTCCCAAGCAGAACGGCGTGTCATAGAGGCCCGGATAGCCCGGGCTCGGGTGCGGACCAGTTTCGTCAAAGAACACCACCACCGATGTTATATTGTTCCCGCAGGGATCTCTGTCTTGCAGGTTGCTTCTGAGATGCGAGTACGTACCAAAGGGGGGCTTCACTCTACCATGCCAGATCCCCCACTCGCGCGCACCGACGGGCGCCGCCTCGAAGTCCTCGTAGTCGGAAAGCGCGCCCATGTCGGAGACGCTGATGGCGTCAATGATACAGGCGCCATCGGTGTCGTAGAGACCGTCCTGATCGCTCCAGCTTTTGTCAGATATGACATGGAAGCGAAGCCTCGTCCAAGGTTGCGCCGGGCTAATCTCGTACTCTTCGGTTCCCGAGCCCTGGTCTGTGTAGGACGTGATATCTTCCCAAGTACCATCGCCGGCGTCATACTGGAGATGGATGAAGTCGTAATCCGGCTCCAAATCCCAGGCGATCTTGTAGGAAACGGTGATTGTGCCGGTAAAGAAGAGCGTATCGGTCTCCAGATCCTGGACCCAACCGTTGCCATAGCCAGGAGCGCTCTCCCATCCACACAGGTACGGATCGCCTGAATTCGCCCGAGCGCCGCACCACATCGACTTCGTTCCTTCGAGAGGCACGAGATATCCGTGGGCGCCTCCTCCGAGCCCGTAGAAGTCGTCGACGTGGAAGAAGGTGTCCGGCTGGGCGGTACGATCGACGGGGGTCCACCCCTGCCAATTATTGAAGTCAAAATTGTATCGGGCGAGGCAGTAGGTATCGACCGCCGCCGCGTCGTAGAGATCGCGCAGCCCGGGATCGACGAGGCCCCGTGACTGGGCCCTGGAGATTTCCTTCATCTCCCGCATGCGGGGATTTGCGGCTTCGCGGGCCGGGACGATCGAGGAAACTCCTATTATAAGGATCGAGATTGCCAGAATCGCCGAGAAAGCTCTCATGTCCTTACCCCCCTACAGCCAAGGACATACCCTGACTTTCGCCGAGCTTGGCCGAGCCCCGCAGGCAGCAGACAACTTCCGGAGATGCTGAAGACAAATCCCCTATGCATACCCCGAGTCTTCCTGCTGCACGACCAACAGATCGACGCGGGCTCCGCTTCGGAAAATAGTGTATCACAAACGGCGATTGTTGTGAACTGTAATTCGTGCGGAACATATGACTTGACAATACCCTGCGCTCGCGTGTTTATTCTTGTGTTGGGGCGGCGCCCGGATTGGGCAACTTTATTCTTACATCATATATGTATGCAATGCGCCTCCCCTGAACAGGATGACCGCCGACGGGGCCGCGGGTGAGCGGCTGACGAGGCATGTGTGCGCCTATCCCCCGGCCCAGCGTAAGGAGTGATCCAGAATGACTCCCGAAGAACTCAAGAGAATGACGAAGGCCGAGCTTCTCGAGCTCGCGAGCCAGAACAATCTGAGGGTTACGAGCCTGATGGCGAAACCCGAGCTTATCAAGGCGATCGCGGCCGCCGAGAAAAAGAAAAAGACGCCGCTCGCGGCGAAGCCGAAACCGCAACCAAAGAAGGTCGAGACCTCGCCGGACCAGAGGCGAATGGAGGCCGCGAAGAAGGCGGCGAGAAAGTTCATCGCCGGTGTCCGGGAAAAACCCCGCGCGGCCAAGAAACCGCGAGTCAAGGAAGCCCCGCTTCGCGCGGCGGCCAAGCCCTTGGAGGCCAAGCCCGCGCCGAAGCCCGAGCAGCCGAAGGGACGCGCGAAGGCCGCCCGGAAGAAGCCGGCGCCGCGAAAGCCAGCCGTCGAGGCGGCCAAGGGATCCGACGAGGCCATTCGCCAGATGGCCGAAGAGGGAAAATTCTACCTCGGCCACGAGCAGCGTGTGATGCCCCCCGTCGAGGCGATCGAGATCCCGAAAGGCTACAACGTCGACCGCATCGTCACGATGGTCCGCGACCCGTACTGGCTTTTCACGTACTGGGAGGTCACGGACCGCAAGTACCGCGAGCTCGAGCGGGCCTTCGGCGATGCATGGTCGAAATGCAAAATGGTCCTTCGCGTCTACGACAGAACGAACGATAAGCCGGCCCACTTCGATATCGTGCTCACGCGCGAGGCGAGAACGTGGTATATCAACGTTTCCGCCGAGCGCCGCTACCAGGTCGCGATCGGGGCGCTTTCCACGGACGGCCGGTTCGAGCTCGTCGCCATTTCCAACGTCGTCGAGACGCCGAGCGGCAAGATAAGCGACCGGATCGACGAGCACTGGATGGTCCCCGACGACGTTTTCGACAAGATCTTCCTCGCGTCCGGAGGCTACGACATGCACTCGGCGTCAGGGGAGCTCAAGGGGCTCCTCGAGAAGCGCCTCCTCGAGGAGCTAAGCTCCGGCGCCGTGACGAGTTTCGGAAGCGGCGCCCTCTACAAGGAGGCGAAGGGGCGCTCCTTCAAGCTATGGGTCGCGACGGAACTCATCCTCTACGGCGGCACCGAGCCCGACGCGCGCGTGACCGTGCAGCGCAAGGAGGTCAAGCTCCGTCCCGACGGAACCTTCTCCCTCAGATTCGCCCTGCCGGACGGGAAAATCGAGCTTCCCGTGACCGCCGTCTCCGGCGACGGGATCGAGGAACGGACGATCGAAACGAACGTCGCGAAGAAATCCGCGAAGAAAGCGCCCGTGCTTAGATGAGCGAGGAAAAAGGATACCTGGCGCTCGTTTTCCACGCGCACCTTCCCTTCGTCAGGCACCCGGAGTACGAGGAATTCCTCGAAGAGGATTGGTTCTTCGAGGCCCTGACCGAGACGTACATTCCGTTCATCGAGGTGTTCGACCGGCTCATCGAGGACGGAGTCGACTTCCGCCTCACGATGTCGATCACCCCGACGCTGCTCTCGATGATGAGCGATCCGCTCCTGCAGTACCGCTACCTCCGGCACCTCAACAAGCTCATCGACCTCGCGGGAAAAGAGATCGAGCGCACGCGATGGACACCCGAGTTCCACGAGCTCGCCCTCATGTACTTCTGGAGGCTCACGCGGGCGCGGCAGATCTTCTCGGAACGCTACTACAACAACATCATCCAGGCGTTCAAGCGCTACCAGGACATGGGGAAGATCGAGATCATCACGTGCGCGGCGACGCACGGCTATCTCCCCCTCATGCCGAGCCGCAGGGCGGCCCGGGCGCAGATCGAGATCGCCTGCTCGCATTACGAGAAGCATTTCGGGCGGCGTCCGCGCGGTATCTGGCTCCCGGAGTGCGGGTACGCGCCGGGAGTCGACGAGCTCCTCAAGCAGGCAGGTCTGAAGTTCTTCTTCACCGACACGCACGGGATCCTCTTCGGAGCGCCCCGGCCGCGGTACGGCGTCTTCGCGCCGGTCTACACCCCGTCGGCCGTCGCGGCGTTCGGGCGCGACATGGAATCCTCGAAGCAGGTCTGGAGCGCCAAGCAGGGCTATCCGGGCGACTACGACTACCGCGAGTTCTACCGCGACGTCGGCTTCGACCTCGACTACGACTACGTCCGGCCCTATCTCCATTCGGACGGAAACCGCGTCAACCTCGGCATCAAGTACTATCGCATCACGGGGCAGACGGAGCACAAGGAACCCTACCGGCCCTCGATCGCGCGCGAGAAAGCGGCCTCCCACGCGGGGAATTTCATGTACAACCGCCAGAAGCAGATCGAATGGCTGCACGATTTTCTCAAGATAAAACCGATCATCGTCTCGCCGTACGACGCGGAGCTCTTCGGGCACTGGTGGTACGAGGGGCCCGAGTGGATCGAGTTCCTCATCCGCAAGATCCATTACGATCAGAAGACGATCAAAATGATCACGCCGTATGAGTATCTCGAACGCCACCCGAAGCTCCAGGTCATCACCCCCTCGATGTCGTCGTGGGGCTGGAAAGGCTACAGCGAGGTGTGGCTGAACGGCGACAACGACTGGGTCTACCCGCACCTGCACATGATGGCGGACCGCATGGTCATCCTCGCCGACCGCTTCCCCGACGCCGAAGGCGTTACGCAGCGCGCGCTCAACCAGGCGGCACGGGAGCTCCTGCTCGCGCAGGGGAGCGATTGGGCGTTCATCATGAAGACGGGGACGATGGTCGAGTACGCGCACAAGCGCACGAAGGACCACGTCGCCCGCTTCGACCGCCTCTACCAGGACATCGTCGGTTCAAGGGTCAACGACCAGTGGCTCAAGGAGGTTGAGCACCGGGACAACATCTTCCCCGACATCGACTACCGCATCTACAGGGGGTAAAACGCTTCGATGGAGACGACCATCGGCCCGAAGCACCTCATCATACACGGACATTTCTACCAGCCGCCGCGCGAGAATCCCTGGACGGAGGAGATCGAACGCCAGGAGGGCGCCTCGCCCCACCACGACTGGAACGACCGTATTGCGAACGAGTGCTACCTTCCGAACGCGCTCTCGCGCCGCCTCGACGACTGGGGGCGAGTCACGAAGCTCGTCAACAACTACGAATGGATCAGCTTCAACTTCGGGCCGACCTTGATTTCGTGGCTCGAGCAGCGCTTCCACGAGGTATACGCGAGGATCCTCCAGGCCGACAGGGCGAGCGCGATGCGCCTCGCCGGACACGGGAACGCGATCGCACAGTGCTACAACCACATCATCATGCCGCTCGCCTCGAGGCGGGACCAGGAGACGCAGATCCGCTGGGGGCTCTACGACTTCGAACGGCGGTTCTTGCGAAAGAGCGAGGGCGTCTGGCTGAGCGAGACCGCGATCAACGCCGTGACGCTCGAGATCCTGATCGGCTTCGACCTCCGTTTCATCGTCCTGTCGCCGCACCAGGCACTCCGCGTGCGGCCGCTCGATGAATCCTCGGGCTGGAAAGACGTTTCGAAGGGCACAATTCGCACGGGCCTTCCCTATCGCTGTTTCGCTCCGGCGCCCCGGGGCAAGCGCGACGCGAGGCGCTTCATTGACGTCTTCTTCTTCGACGCCTCTCTCTCGCAGGACATCAGCTTCAATCATCTCTTGAGAAACGGCGACGACCTCGCCGGAGCGATCGAGCTCGCCTACCCGCGCGGGGGAAACGACCTCGTCGTCATCGCGACGGACGGCGAGGTATACGGCCACCACGAGCCGTTCGCCGACATGGCGCTCTCCTACCTCGTCGACGCGGCGGGACCGCGGCGCGGGCTCACGATGACGAACTTCGGCGCCTACCTCGCCGCCCACGAGCCGCGCTTCGAAGTCGAGCTCAAGGGCGGACCGAACGGCGAGGGCACCGCGTGGTCGTGCTTCCACGGCGTCGGCCGCTGGAAAGAGGACTGCGGAGACAGCACGGGCGGCCAGCCCGGCTGGAACCAGAAATGGCGCGCGCCCCTGCGCGCGGGGCTCAATTCCCTCGCCGATGCGCTCGCCGCCCCATACGAGAAAGAGGGAACGGGGCTCTTCAAGGATCCGTGGAAGGCGAGGGACGACTATATCGGCGTCATCGAGGAACGCACCGTGGAGACCGCGTCCGCGTTCGCCGCGAGCCACGCCCCGCGCGCGCTCACGAGCGCGGAGACCGCGCGGGCGCTCGCGCTCCTCGAGTCGCAGCGAAACGCGCTGCTCATGTTCACCTCCTGCGGATGGTTCTTCAGCGATATCTCCGGGATAGAGACCGTACAGATCCTCCGCTACGCCGCCCGGGCGATCGAGCTCGCCGGGACGGACCACTGGCTGGGCCTCGAGAAGAAGCTCCTCACCGATCTCAAGGGGGGGGTGAGCAACGTCCCGGGAAAGGGCACCGGCGCGAACATTTTCAACGGCTCGGTGAAGGCATCCATTCTCGGCCGGCCCTGCCTCGTTGCGCTCTTTGCGATCGCCGCGCACCTTTCGGGAAAAGACGGGATCGCGGATATCTACGGGAATCCGGTCCGCGCCCTCGACGAGATCGTGCGGCACATCCTCGCCCGCGGGGCCGAAGATCACGTGAAGATCGGAGCCGTCGAAATCACCTCGCGCTACACGCTCGAAACCGCCGTCTACGAATATCTTCTCTACGTCGAAGACGAAGCGTCGTTCGCCTGCTATGTCCGGGAGCGCCGGAGCGAGGAGGAATACCGCGCGATGGTCGAACGCGTCGCGAAGCTGGCCGAATCGGGGCTCATCGACGAGATTCGCCCGGCGGCCTCCGAGTACTTTGGCGTGAGAAGGTTCACGATCCGCGACTTTCTCGTCGAGGACCGCGAGAGGATCCTCCGACGTTTCGCCGCCAAACGTCTCGAGGGAATCGAGTCGCGCTTCGCCGAGATATACGACGAGAGCAAGCATCTCCTCCTGCTCCTCAAGGAGGCGAACGTCGCGGTGCCCCAGAATCTCCTGATACCCGCGCAGACCCATCTCACGAAGAAGCTCGTGCGCGAGGTCGGGCACTGGGAGCGCTCGCTTGAAGCCGCGGGGCTCGAGGGCATCAGGAGAATCGTCTCGGAGGCGGCGGTGTTCGGCGTGCCGCTGGACAAGTCATCGGCCGCCGCCTCGTTCAGCGATCTCATCCTCGAGAAGATCCGGTTTCTCGCGAGCGAGCTCGACGCGGAGGCGGCCGCGGCTCTCGAGCAGTTCGTGAACCTGAGCGGCGAGATGGGCATCCAGACGAACTTCCGCGACATCCAGAATCGCGTGTATACGATACTCGAGGCGAAGGTATCGCCGCTCATGAACGAGCTCGTCTCGCCCGCGCCAGGACAGGAAGAGACGAAACGCGCAATCTCGGCGTTCCTGAGCCTCGCCCGCAGATTCAATTTCAACACGGACGCGTGGGATAAAAGGCTCAAGGCCCTATGACGCGGAACGAAGCGGCAAAGCGGATCAAGCGGCTCCGCGACGAACTCGCGCGCCACGACCACCTCTACTACGTCCTCGACAAGCCTGAAATCCCGGACGCCGAATACGACCGCCTCCACAAGGAGCTCGAAGCGCTCGAGGGAGAGTTCCCCGACCTCGTCACCCCGGACTCCCCGACGCAGCGCGTCGGCGCCCCGCCCCGCGACGACCTCCCCAACGTCCGGCACGTGAAGCCGATGCTGAGCCTCGAGTCGGTGACGAAGATCGAAGAGGCACGCGAGTTCGACAAGCGAATGAGGAAAGGGCTCGGTTCGGACGACGTGACGTACACCGTCGAGCCGAAATTCGACGGGCTCTCGGTCGAGCTCATCTACGAGAGCGGCGTCCTCGTGCGCGGCGCGACGCGCGGAGACGGCGCCGTCGGCGAGGACGTCACGCCCAACAT